>Ga0315284_10000886_pt1 | contig 41151 bp, 36 predicted proteins | sample YL17G09_16_MG_FD_203696 | JGI IMG/M metagenome (GOLD analysis project Ga0315284, IMG submission 203696) | Sediment microbial communities from Yellowstone Lake, YNP, Wyoming, USA - YL17G09_16 | ecosystem: Environmental > Aquatic > Freshwater > Lake > Sediment | place: USA: Wyoming | collected...
TGCCGGGAACGCCAGCTTCTCTGGGCAAGTTACTAGTGACAAGTTACAAGTTACAAGTAGTGCCAGCATTGCCGGCACTCTTTATGCCGATAAAATCAAATCAACCACCCTCGATGATATACAAAAGCTTCTCCATCAGGTCGAACAGGACCAAAATCTCTTAGCGCAGGCCGCAACTTGGAGCGCAAATACCGCGACAGGATCGGCGGCAATTGCTAATATCCAAAATCTCTTCGTAACGGATCAGGCAGCGATTAACTCGCTTTCTGTCTCTTCTTCCATCTCTGTCCGTTCTGATTTAGTGGTCCAGTCAACAATCAACAATCAGCAATTAGCAATAAATTCGATAAACACATTATCAGCTCCTTTGGCGCTTCAGTCTCTTGCCATGGCCCCTGTCGAAATTATGGCAGGCAAAGTCAAGGTCTTAACAAACGGCGATGTCCAAATCGAAGGAAATCTCTATGTTGCAGGCGTAGTCGAATCTTCCGGCCTGACCGTTCGGTCTATCAACAATCAACAATCAGCAATTAACAATTCTGTGGCCGCTTCCATCGACGCTTCCGGTTCCGCTATGTTCAATAGTGTTTCCGCCGACAAGTTTATTCTTGCCGCTCAAGCAGCTACCCAGTCGGCGGATATAAACGGGACAATAACAACCAACGCAACAGCGGGGCAAGCAATAATCAATGCCGAAGTTTCGGAGATAACCATAAAGAATCCTTCTATATCAGACTATACATTAGTATATGTTACCCCAACATCTACAACGCAAAACAATGTCCTTTATGTAAAGAGTAAGGGGGCGGGCTACTTTACCGTAGGCTTTTCCAACCCGTTGGATGTTGATGTAACCTTCAACTGGTGGGTGATAGATGTGAAGCAATAACCGAAATTTTATCGTACCACAAAAATTTCTAATAATATAAGCTCGAAGCTAAAATACCACTTGACACGGCTTTCTTGTAGTTCTTTAATATTGTTTCAAATGACCGAACAGACGAAACAAATGTACGAAATGTATGCGGATATATATAAAGTGCTTTCCAATGGCAAACGGTTGGAAGTACTAAATTGTATTAAGGACCGCGAGCGCTCGGTTGACGATATTGCAAAAGAAGTAGGAATCCGCAAGGCCAATCTCTCACAACATCTGGCTCTCCTTAGGCTAAACAAGCTTGTTACCCACAGACGAGAGGGCCAAAAGATATTTTATAAATGCATTGACCCCGGAATAGTAGAGCCTTGCAATGTTATTGAAGCTCTCCGCGCGAGAGGCATTATTTAATACTGTATAGTCACCATGATTCAGAGCTGCGAATAATTCCGTAAATTAATTTGCGCACGTTTCTATTTGATTTTCTATCTCCTGATAATCCCTGTAAGTAAAATATTTTAAGTCCAAAGAAATCTGATTTTGATCCTGAAGCTCAATGACTGAAGTAAGGCTCATCTTCAACGCCCTTGACAGCTCAACAGATAGTAAAGTCTTATTAGAAATAACAAGAGATTAAAACAGTGAGAGACACTCGCAAAGCCTATCAAAAACCTAAAGTAAAATCGTCCAAGATAAAGACAGTCTTGTTTTACAGCCGAAACCCCATGGGAGACATCAGAGACGCCGCTATGAGCGAGTACTTACTCGCAGGTGCAGTTTGTTAATTAATACGTTGTCCTCCCTCTTTATAGGATAACCCTAAGACCATAAACCATAACCAAACCATAGTAGGAATAATGTAAGTATAGTCAAAAAGAAAATTAACCCCCAGAGTGATAAAAATGGCCTGAAAAGGAAGATTTTGGGGGTCTTTATCTTGCCAAAGGCTTAACATCACCCGAGTTAGCCAGGCAACAAAAATAAGTCCCAAAAAGCCCATCCCCACCATAAATTCCAAAACAAGGTTGTGGGTGAACCCCGAAAGGCCATGCATTCCCAACAACTGATTGGCGGGATTTGAAGAGATGATATAAAAATTACCCATGCCCACCCCCCAAGGATTGCGCATAAAACCTAACACTGCTTGCACAAAGTAAGGTCGGGAAAAGAGAATGGTTTTGGTAGTTCCGGCAAACAAAGAAAGGGCGAGTGCCAAGCCGAGAAAAAACCAAAGAACCTTTCGATATTTAGCCAACCATTTGCCACGGGTGAAAAGATAGAAAATCCCAACCGCCAGGGCGACATAGCTGGACCTGGAAAGGGATACTAGCAAAAAATATCCCCCCAATCCAATCAGCGACCAAGTCCACCATTTTTTGTCCCTTAGCAGAAAATACGCCGCTGCAACCAAAACCACTGCCCAAAAGTCTCCCATGTGATTGTGCTGCAGATAAGGCGTATTCGGCAAAAACAAGCTCTGGTATCTAAATACTATTTCCCCACTAGCCTGATTCATAACAAAAAGTTCGGCAAAAGCAAGGCCCAAGAAAATCACAACCCACAAGATTCCATCTCTCAACTTCTCTTTCAAGTTATAAAAGACTAGCCAAAAAAGTCCTCCCCCGACAAAAAGAATCAGATATTCTAAACTCACTTTTTTCCCTTGATTCCAGATAGTACTTGCCGCGAGGGCAAGTAAAAAAAGAAGATAGAGACCTATACCGTATGGCAGTTTAAATCTTTTCTTCCAAACTAAAGCCAAAATTAAGAGGACTAAGCCAACCAAGGCTCCCAAATACTGCACCAGGGCAACTTTCACCCCCAACCCCCCAAAAAATAAAAGCATACCGAGCAAAAGAAGTATCAGATGCCAAAACATCCTTTCCATTATAAATCCTCTTGGCATCACTTGACATCCCTCTCTCTTGTGATTAAATTAAAAAAACAACAATGAAACTGCCTTCCTGGGGAAGACCTTATTTTGTTAAAAAAGCTCTTAAAAGCTGGAAAGGGCTACCTCCTAATTCTAAAAGGCTTATGGTCATCCTTATCCCCACCATTATAGTAGCTATCTTTCTCCTGATACTTTTCAAAAATCAACTTGCCCTTTGGGCTAAGAGATTTCAAATTGGGCTGGCACTAAAACCCAACCCCACCACTACCTTAGAACCCAAACCCCCCGCTTCACTCACTCCTACCCCAAAACCCACCCCTTATCTCCTTAAACAGGGTAAAGAAACATATTCTATTTCCCAAACTTCGGGAGCCAGGCCCCGAATTGAACTTGCGGAAATTGATCCTCATGAGCCCAAAGTCGGGACAAATCAAAAAATTAGAGTAAGGGTTAGTGATAAAGATCCAATCAGAGGAGTTACGATAAGTCTGAAATCAGACAATAAAACCACAACCTTACCCCCAACAAAACTTGTTGAAGGAACCAATTTAGAAGGAATTTGGGAAACATCCTGGAATATGAATGATACCATCTTATTCACCTACGTATTTACCATTAAAGCACAAGGAACATTTGTTCAGTCCTCTGTCAATTTACCAATTCGCTTAATCAATCAAGAATGAAAAATATTTTTTCAGGCAGCAAAATTTTCAAGGTCTTATTTTTTTTCTTATTTTACTTGAGTCTTACTTTTATCTTCACGGGCTCGGCAAAGGCGACTTGCGGACTTACCATCGGCGATAACGCGATCAGTTCAGATTGCACCGTTCCGGCCAACGGCACTTATGGATGTGACACTTCAAGCGGCCAGAGTTCAACCAATAGCTGCGTCTTAAATCTTACGGGTGGAACACTTTTGGTATCAAGCGGATCAGGTGGTACGACCAGGGTAGCGGCTGGTTCACTAACTTTAAACGGGGGGGTAATTGCCCAAGGAAGTAGCGCAAAAGAGATCGTCGTTGGTGGTGGATCTAATGCGTCCTGGGTGACAGATGCTGATTCGGACTTTTATGCAGCCAATTTTACTGTCTATAATGCAACAGCCTCGGGGAGAACAAGATTCGGACTTCTAAAATCAACATCTGCTACCGACTGTAATGATGCAAGTGCCGCAGTCACCTCCGCATCGACCTGGTATCAAGATTTTGATGGCGACACCTACGGCAATCCCAGCGTTACCACTTCCTCCTGCACCCAGCCTGGGGGCTATGTCAGCAACAATAGCGACTGTTACGACTCCAATGCCAACGCCAAACCCGGCCAAACCACTTGTTATCCTGGCCATCGAGGCGACGGGAGTTTCGACTACAATTGTATTAATGGAGAAACTGCCTGCAACTCCTGCTCCACCGGTTATAGCACCCAAGCCGGCCTAGCCAAACGCGCGTGCCAGAGTGGCCTCTGCTATACCGACCCCTATGACACGTACTTCACTGGCTATACCTGCTCTGGAAGCACCTCAACCTGCGGCGCCGGCGGCTCTACCTGCACAGACGAGAGGCCGTCGTATTGCAGTGCTCCTTGTGTACTCTCTGATTACCGCTTTAGTAGCGTGGTCGGGTGTACAGTCAGTTGCCTATAAAATAATATTTTCTGAGTGAACTTCTAATTAGTCTTGATATTTTTACTATGTCTTCTTCCTTTAGTTCGAAATATGACGGCAAAAGAAGCCCGTGTCTATAGAAAAACTCACTAATTGGATATTTTTGTCCGGAGAACAATTTTCTATAGACCCGTTGACGGTGGATGGGTTTGAAAAATGGTCTAGTCTCAATTCTACACCCTCAAACTTTGATAAACTAAGGAAGTATTAGTAAGATTCTTGTATGATAAAAAAGAAAGCATTTAAATTCCTCATTATTGCTTTAGGAGTTGGGGTTTTTCTTCTTTCAGAGTTTCTTTATTTAATTAACCAAAGGGCGCATACTTACGCTCTCTACCACGTAGCATTAGCCCAAAAGCTTGCCGATAACTTAGGTCCCCAAGGCTCTTTCAATTTACTTGCGAAGGCGGCAAGGATAAATATTAGAAAAGTAGCTAAAACCTACCGGGGGTTTGTGCCTTCGGATTATAGTCCGGAAATTGACATCTCCTCCTCCGAAGAATTTAAAACCGCATTCAACTTATACCTGGAGGGCCTTGATTTAAAAAAACTGGGAGATTCAAGTGAAGGAGACATGGCAAGGATTTTCTATAATTTAGGTCTTTTGGCCAATAAAAATGGGGATTTTGATCTTGTCCCGATGTTTTTTCAAACGTCGGTGTATCTAAACCCCGAACTTAGCCATTTCCACCTTGAGCTTGCCAACTTTTATCTAAAAAACGGAGATGAGAAAAAGGCCAAAAGTGCTCTTGACTTTTGTTTTAAATTTGATTTTCCAAGAAACCACTGTCAACAGTACATTGACAATAATTTATATTGGAAAGTGCCAGAACAAGTCGGGTTTCTCAAGGGAGCTATCGAAAAACATTACAGTGAAAATTGAAAGACTCCTTAACCAAATTATTAAAGATAGGTTTGTAAAACTCATATCAAAAGATTATAAACTCTACTTAACAATCCTTGCTTTTTTTGCAATTGTAATAACCCTTACAAGCATTTATCTTCGCCATGAAAACTACATATATTTTTGGGACCAGGCCACTTACTTTGTTAAATATAGGACCATTGATGCCCAGCTTTCCTCTCAAGATAAGCCTCTACTTCCTCTAGTCCTCCAATCTATAAATAAAGATGACTATAACTTACTTCCAGTTGTGTTTCTTATTCCTTTTAGGAGACTCTTCGGAGAAAGCCGTCTGGCATACATCTACTCAGTTATCGCTACATATGCCTTTCCCTCAATTCTTCTTTTCATTCTTTTAATTAAAACCTCTTTTTGGCAGAGCATTAGCAAATCTCGTTTACGCCACATATACCCCTTAATTATCTTCCTTAGTTTAATTCCCCAATTCTGGATACCCATCCTAAGAGGATACACTGATGTAGCAGGGTTAATTGTCACGATGGCCCTCTATATCTTAAGCTTTAGAATTCTTAAAGAAAACAGAATTCTTGATTTCGCTTTAGCAGGTTTACTACTTCCCATCCCTATCATTCTTAGACCTTGGTATATGGTTTGGGTGGTTGCCTATGCAGGAGTACTTGCCGGAATAGTTATGGTAAATAGCTTGATTAAAAAAGACCTCCGGCTAAAAAATCTTCTCTTAAGCTCCAGGAATGTTTTTCTTATGCTGGCCTTCTCGATAAGTCTTTTTCTTTTTCTATCGAAGCCGCTTTTGGTAAGGATTATTTCTACTAACTACAGTTATATCTATTCTGCCTATAAAGCGAACACTTCCTTATATGATTCGTTACTGAATACCGTAGATTACATAGGACCAATTTATGTGTTGCTAAGTCTGGCCGGAGTTCTGGTTAGTTTAATCGATAAAAAAATAAGAACCTTTTCCCTTTTTATCTTCTTACAGACACTTGCTTCGTGGGCTATCTTTACAAAAATCCAAGAACCAAGTATCCAGCATTTTTATCTTATTCTTCCAGCAATAATATTCTTCATTGGCGCCTTTTTTATTTTTCTTTATAAAAAAATACCGTCAGGCCAAGGCAGGTTGACATTTGTCTCTGTTTTTGCAGTCTTTCAGGTTATAAACTATGCCTTTGTTTTCGCCCCCGACGCCAATAAAAACTTTTCTGGGCTCGGCTTTATTGCCGCCGAGACAAGAAGTTACCCCTTACAAAGAAGTGATATAGGCGAGATAGACAAACTCTTAGAAACTTTAGACTCGCTGGCTAGAAACGAAGGTCTCGTCTATGTTTTATCTAGTTCGTACGTTCTAAATGACCAAATACTTATGAACCGTTGCCTAGATTATCCAGAATTTGGCGTATGCAACAAGATATTGGACGCTAATCACGTTGACAAAAGGGATGGTTTTCCTTACCAATTCTATTTGGCAAAGTACGTTGTAATTACCGAACCCGTAGGCTACCATCTAAATCCGCAAGAGCAAAAAGTAGTAGGCATCCTTGCAGACGAACTTACAAAAAAACGGGGCATAGGGCTGGCTTTTGTCAAACTTCCTTATGAATTTGAATTGGAAGAAAATACAAAAGCTTATATCTTTGAGAAGAAACTTCCGATAACAGAAACTGACAAAAATAATTTATTCCTTTTATTTTATAAACTTTATCCAGATATTGAATCTTCTTCCACTACCGTTTTAGGTAAGTTTATTAAACCAAAAGATGAGTAAAGTTGAAGAAATTCTAGTTCTTTCTCCCCATCTGGACGATGCTGTTTTTTCCTGCTGCGACCATATAATGGATTGGCAGAAAAAAGCCCAAGTTTTAGTAGTAACTATTTTTACTCGATTTGGAAATAAAAGCTCGATTTTAAGGAATAATATAAGACTTAGCGAATCTGGTTTTTCCTCACCGCAAGAGCAAGAGAAAAAAAGAAAAAAAGAGGACGAGTTAGCAATAACTAAACTAAAAGTAAACTTCTTGCATCTCGATTTTGCCGATGCTGGATATAGAACCTTTAGGGAAAAACCCTTATACCCCGGAAGCTCTCTCTTCTCCGGAAAGGTTTCCCATCACGACGGCTTATTAGCGTCAAAACTCGAGAAAGCACTTAAGCCATTTAAAGAATTTGACCAGGTGGTAATACCGCTCGGCGTGGGAGGGAATATAGACCATGTTCTTACAAGAAAAGCGGCAAAAAAAATATTCGATCAAAATAAAGCCATGTACTATATGGACTACCCTTATGCCTTAAAACTTAGAAACTGGTCGTTAGCCGAGGTTCTAAAACTAATATCAAAAAGGAAATCAATAAAACCAATGTCTGACAAAAAGAGGGAAATTCTGGAAATTTATTCATCACAAATACCTCTACTCTTTCCAAAAAAAATCTCCAACTATCCAGAAGTAATCTTAACCTGATAAAAGTGGCGGGTTGAATTCTCGGAAATATATTCCCGCGGTTTTCTTCCAAGAGAACCCTTTTATGCCTTCTAACTCCTTCTTTTTATAAATCCCTTTTTTGCTTTTTTGCACTAAAGCCTTTCCTATGGCATTTGAAAAGGAGTTTTTACTCTGGGTTTTAAATTCCAAAATATTTCCTAGCTTTGGAAATTCCCCCGCAACGTCCTCGCTTACCAAACATAAAACCCCGACACCCAAAGCTTCTGCTAAACTAACCGGGTTTCCTTCAAGCTCAGAGGGCAAGACAAAACATCTGCAATGTGATAGTAAAGATAACTTTTCCTTACCAAAAACATACCCCATCCAGATGATACCTCCGCCCTTATAACGTTCTCTTAGCCCCTTTTCGTAATTGGGTATATTCCCGTGTCCTCCTGCAAGAACAAGTCTTAGGCCTTTAAACTTTGTTTTGAGTTCCAAAAAAGCCTCGATTAACCACTCTAATCTTTTTTCGGGCACAAAGCGGCCCAAAAATAGTAAATATGATTTATGGAATAAACCAAATTTTTTAAGATAAAACTCTGGGGATTTGACCCTTTGTAACTCGATTCCCGGCGGAACGTAGGTAGCTGATACCCCAAAATTTTTAAGGATGTATGCTTTTAAGCTCAAGGAAACCGCAAAAATCTTAGGCCTTAAAAGAAAGACAAAATTAGCCCCCTTCTCGAAAAAAAATTTTTCGGTGGGTGACCATTTTTTCCTCTCCCAGTCAAGGCTATGAACTGTCAATACTATCCTTTTACCAAGAAGCCGTGGGATAAAAGAAAAAATCGAAGGCCCAACCCCGTGGTACCAAACTATCGCCGACCTATCAAAAGCAGAAAAAAAGGAAGCAATAAGACTGTAAATCACAGATTCCAAAACTTTAGAATGAATTGTAACTAATTTTCTAACCCTGATTGCTTTTGATTTTACAAACCTTCTTTCTTGATAGGTCGCTTTCGTGTAAATAATGAATTTTAGGTCCCTCCTGATCCTTGAAAGTTCTTTGACAATATTTTCCACATAAATCTCGAGGCCGCTTGTGCCTACAAAATCTGACGGGTAGGCTCTTGCGCCAATCACAGAAATTGAGATTGGTTTTTTTGATTTATTTGAATTTTTCATGAAGCCCACTTTCGACTAGTTGTAATATACCCTTTCTAAATCTTTCCTTGCTAAATTTATTTGCCTGCCGGGAACACATACCGGGGTCGATAAAAAGTTTCTCCAATCGCTTAATTGCTTTATAAAGACCCATTTCGCTGTAATCGGAGAAAAGAACACCTGTTTTGCCGTCTATAACAGATTCTTTAACTCCGCCACTTTTGTAAGCAACGACGGGTACACCATATGCCATTGCCTCGACGGGAACTATTCCAAAATCCTCATCCAAGGAACCATAAACCAGACCCCTGGCGCGAGAATAAATTTCAGGCAACTTTTCATCCGGAACTCTTCCAACAAATTTTACAGTCGGTCCCGCGAGGCTCTTGAGAAAGTTAAGCAAATACCCCTCGCCTATGACCACAAGAGGAATTCTAAAACGGCTAAAAGTTGAAATTATCAATTCGATTCCTTTTTGGCGCACCAGGCGCGAGTGTGCGACAAAATAACTTTTCTTTTTCGTCTTAACCACTAAACTTTTCGGCAAATTAACGGGCGGATATACTAAGAAGGCCTCTCTTCCATAATATCTAGCAACTCTTCTTTTTATTTCTAACGAAATGGCGATTATCTTGTCGGGGTGAAAAGCCGCCTTTTTGTCGATAAATCGTAAAAAGCTGAACAAAGGAAATAACAACAAACTTAGAGGGAATTTCTTTATAAAGAAAAGTTCATTCATCTCGCCATACAGATATTTTGGAGGGGTGTATAAATAGCAAATATGAAGTTGGCCTTTAGATTTTCTGACCATTTTTGAATTGTAAGAATGCGAAGAAGAAATAATAAGGTCGTAGGAGGAAAGGTCAAGTAGATAAAAATAAAGCCAAGAAACAGCTTTTGTTATCGAAAAATATCGTCCCAGTTTGTATAAGAAGGAAGCGTTTTGAAAAAAGGAGGTTTTTGGCTTTGCATTCTTGAAGCCGGCAAAGATTGCCCTATTTGATTTGTTAAAGTAAAAGGTATAAAAATCAGCACCAGGAAAAATTCGCAATAGTTCCTCTACTACCCTCTCGGAGCCCCCATACTCAAGAAGAACATCGTGGACAATGGCAACCTTAAGTCCTTTTCTAAACTTTAATGATAACTCCATGATAGGTACGGAAAGCATATTCCGAAAAAAGACTTTCAAAGTCAAAGGCTTTTTGGTACAAGGAAATAATCTTTCTTCTTAATTTAATAAGTTTTGCAAAATTAAGAAGAGTATCCCAAAGAACTCTTAGATAAAGAAGTGGGCCGTGGGTTTTTAGGCTATAAAACCCTACCCACCCCTGAACCAGGGCGATACTTGCGATGTGTCTCAGAATAGATTTTAAGGGCCAAGTCATAACTATCAACCAAAGGATATTTCTGTATGTATGATACATAATATAATAACTTTTTCTGACTGCCGTAAATGAAACTATATGGTGTACCACCATTCCTTTAACCTTCTCGATGCTTGCACCTAATGCTCTAGCTCGAATTGAAAACTCAACGTCATCAAGATAAGAGTAAAGTTGCTCGTTAAAATAAAAACCGTATATAACTTTCATTTTTTGCAGAAAAGAAGTTTTGATGAAAAGACAAGCAGCAGGAGCTAGTTGAGTCTTTATGTCAAACGAATGAGCATTTTTGGCATACCCTGATGTAAAATACTCAATCCCGAATGAGTCAATTTTGGGACCTTCCCTTTCGTAAATCAGTGGAACAATCAAATCAGCTTTAGTCATCTTCAAAAATTCTTTAAAAAAATCTTCCTCTACCCAAGCATCGTCATTTATCAAAAGAAAATAGTCAGACTCAAAGGTTTTAAGGGTTTTACCAAAAGCATAGTTATTCATTTTTGCAAATCCCGGTTTTTCTCCAGCGCAAATAAAAAAGTCAATCCTTTTGTTAAAAGGGTTTCTGGTTTCTCTTGAATCAGCCACTACAACAACTTTTAGTTGAACCTCCGCAATTCTTGACGATTTCCTCAAGGATTCAATACATTTCCTTAGATGCGGGAGAATCTTTTGAGAGCAAGTTGAGGGTATAATACAGGTGTACTTTATAGTTCGCATGTAGTTTATATTTTAAAGCAATGAAAATTTACCGCAAGAAAAATGATATTTTTTAACTTGTCTTAGAAGGATATAGGTATTCAAACATATAAAAATCAAGAAAAGCGTAGTGGCCGGAGAAATATAAGTTATAAATATGGCGGGAAACCACGCAACAGAAACGACACTTAAAATAAGTGTAAACAATATACAGCTTGCTAAAACTGCTGTATTTAAAAGAGTTAAAAAGTTAAATTTTCTAGTCAGTATCGAATTAAGGATCGAACAAATATAAATCAAAAATGAGATCACGAAGATTTTAGGCACAAGTATTTGATAAATTCTTATTATTACAAATAAAACGTTGGACTTAAATTTATCTAATTTACTAATCTTATTTTGGTCCATTGTATTTTCATATGCTGATGGGGCTAGCTCCTCGCGAGTGATAGATTTATAAAGATTAAGAGATTCTGGTAGCCCTTCACTGGGAACTTGGCTTATCGATACTCCCTCAAAACTTATTAAGGCTAGAAAAGCGTCTTTAAAATTAATAAATAAAGGTCGATAATACTCTGAACGCCACCTGGGAATTAAAGTGGAGCGTTTCTTGGCACATCTTAATAGGCCTTTATCACAGGCAGCATTAACTTCTTGCGATAATCTTTCATAATATTTCATTGCCAAATAACCATTCTTATGGAAGCCCGAAGCAGCCACAGCATCTCTCAGTGCAAAAACAAACCAACCCCCTGCAATTTCTAGGTCTGAGTCTGGCTTCTTGGTAACCTCCTGGCTATTTAGTGCCCAAGCTCTGCCTATATCCCCTTCCAAAAATGGCTTGAGTTTAGCAAACGAAGTGCTAACTAGATATATTTCTTCTCTGGCTTCTTTAGATACAGGTATATGCTGATTCCATTTACCAGACTCTACCCTTGACAAAGCCCCATACGCAGAAAGAAAACTTCTATGTTTTAGCTCGTTTGTCGCAAAAATTCCGTATTTAGTCCAATTAATTAGACTAAAAATTATCATTACACCGATGAAAATTGTTGGCACCCATAATAATATTCCCAATCGTAAAACCCAATCTTTAGGACGGTGTCTTACTAGCTCTACCAATAAATAACCAAAAATCAGCAAAAAAAATGGAATTAACCAAATCCCTTCTTCTCGAGTTAAATAAAATATCGACGACACGATTGCAAAACCAATTGTCCATATGCATAAAGAAGTCAGTCTAGAATTTCTTCTGGTATAAACTCCTATTAGTAACCCCGCGGAAAGTAGGGTAAGTGAACTATATATTCCTGATCTGAGCACGACAGCGAAGGTTTGTATATCAAATGTTACAGGATTGAAAAGAAGTACTAAATAAAAAAAATAAAGAAATCTTTTATTCGATATAATGGGATTTAAAGCTATTGTGATTAATATACAAGCAGTTATATAAAGAAGGTGTTGACTAAGAAGCAGTGGTATTCGAAAAAGAAAAGATAACGCAATCCAGGCAGGATACATCGGCCCTTTAATGAGTGTTAAATTTGAATAATTTCCTAGCCACTCACCTTTCACAATCGAGGTTGCTTGATTTATAAATAATCTACTATCGTGTATAGCTTCACCTCTAGCTACGAGCTCCTGAGATGAAACTAACCAAAGTTTAAGAAAAGTCAAAAAAACTAAAAAAAGATAGGTGGGGCGAATTTTTAGTCTAAAAAACATAGTTACCTACCCTTACTTTCCTTTAAAGTTATAAGCCTGTCTTCTAGTACTAAGTAATCAATATGCCCCTCCAAGAAAGTCAAAACTGCATCTTGAGCATTTCTAGTAATAGGTTGTTCATGCATGTTGAAACTTGTATTGATTAGTATTCTAAGCTTAGTAAGTTTGAAGAATGATGATAAAATATCGTATACAAAATTTTCCACGCCTTTTTCGAGTACTTGTGGTCTTGCTGTCCCATCAACATGTACGATGGCAGGGGCCTCTTTTTTACAACGTTCATTACAATTTAAAGCTACTGTCATGAAAGGCAACGAGGGTAAAACTTTTTCCCAGTTACTAAAATAAAGCGGTAAGTCTTCCCTTCGAATAATTGGTGCAAATGGCATAAATTCAGACCTTCTTAGTCGTCTATTAAGCCAAATATTAACAGTCGGATCAAAAGATTTATAAAGTAGAGAACGATGACCCAAAGCACGTGGTCCATATTCCATTCTTCCTCTAACTATAGCAACTACTTTGTCATTCGCCAGAAGTTTTGCAACGCTTTCTGCTAACCCCCGGGGTTTCGTAACTGAGAGTTTCTTTTTATATTTATTTAAAACAAGTTCTATTTCTTCAGCATTTAAATCATCTCCGAAGTAGACATTAGAAAGAGGAGTGGGTTGGAAATCTTTATCACAAAAGAGGGATAATGCTGCCCCGGCAGCTAAGCCTCCATCGCCCATATGGGGAAAGATAAATAAAGATTTAACTTCAGGTAATGCAGCTATCTTTTGATTCAACCTAACATTAGCAAAAACACCCCCAGCTAATGCAAGTTTAACTGGAAACTTTGAAGCATATCTTCTTATCATATCTCGAATGTAGTTAGTCATAATGACTTCTAAATGCTGCTGAACTCCGGCTGCAATATCTTCCACAGAGAAGTTTTTTAATTTCTTTCTTAATTTATTGATCTCCGCCTTGCGGTATAAACCATGATTAATATACCCTTTGCTATTCTTATCGTAGTTCAATTCCTTCATAAAAATAGGGTATGTCATTGAAGGGTCTCCCCTAGCGGCCAAACCTGTTACTTTACCTTCCCTACCAATTTTGAAACCCAGCATTAAAGTTACATATTCATAATAGTGCCCAGGTGAGTGGAAAAAGGGCACCGAGTGTTTCTCTTCAACTTTTCCATTTCTACAAAAAAAGACCTTACTACAAATCCCATCACCAGATGCATCTTGAGTTATCACCAAACACTCATTCCAACCAGATGCAAAATATGCACTAGAGCCGTGACACGTATGATGATCTATGAACATAAGCTCTGAAAAATTAAGGCCTCTTTTTTTTAATTCATCTCTAATTCTTTTTTTTCTTACCAGTTGTTGGATATTCCCTAAAAAAATTAACAACTTTGGGCCGAGATTACTTCCCCACAAAAACCTATCAAGGTGTGTGTAGGAAAAAAAATTCTCGAGTAATTCAAATTTCCAATCCACATTTTGCCAATCACCGAGACTACTACTTACATGAAATTTAGAAGCTATCGCAATCCTTTCCGGAAAATCTATACCCATCTTTATAATCCTGTTAATACACCAGTCTAAAGCATTTTTGGGGAATCCTCTTTGAACCTTTTTTCTTGTATAACGCTCTTCGTTAGAAGCTAGTAATATTTTTCCATTCTCAACTAAAGCTATGCCTGCATCATGCTCTTCAGAAATTCCTAAGACCATCATAATCTATGTTATGATACCATCATCAAGAATGCGCACTAAACCATATATTTCTATTGTTATGCCTTGTTTAAATGAAGAAAAGGCTATTGGTAAATGCATCTCAAATGCTCTAGTTGGTCTATCGAAATTGGAGAAACTTGGTCATAAAGGAGAAATTATAGTAGTAGATAATAATTCTACAGACAACTCAGCTTCAATAGCGGAAAAAATGGGGGTTAGAGTAATTTTCGAAAAAAAACGCGGATATGGGGCGGCCCTAAAGCAAGGAATTAAAAACTCCAGGGGTGAATATATTATTATTGGTGATTGCGACAACACTTACAATTTCAGGCAAATAAAATCTTTCGTAGGACTGCTCGAAAAAGGAGCAGATCTGGTCTTAGGAAGCAGATTTAAAGGAACTATAAAGAGGGGGGCAATGAATTTTTCTCACCGTTATATTGGGAACCCATTGCTTACTTTTATTCTCAACCTCTCCTTTAACTCCAAGATCTCTGACGCCCAAACTGGAATGCGAGCTTTTTCAAAGGCTTGCTATAAGCGTCTAAATCTTAAAAGTGGCGGTATGGAATTTGCATCTGAAATGATAATTAAGGCTGCCTACCACAAACTAAAGATCAAAGAGGTTCCTGTCAGTTACTATCCACGTTTGGGAATTTCCAAATTATCTCCTTTAAATGACGCCTGGAGACATATTAAATTTGTAATTCTGTACAGTCCGACATATGCTCTAATACTACCCGGGTTTGTCTTTTTTATACTGGGGATAACCGTGGGTATTTTACTGGCCCGTGAAGGCCGCATTTTATTTAATCATTTTTTTGATATCCACACCATGGGTATGGGTTTTCTGTTATCAAATGTAGGCCTACATATCATGCTTCTGGGGTTGTTCGCTCGCCTTTATACCCAAGAGTTACTAGGCCTGCCGAGTAGATTCCTAACCAACAATCTTTTAAAAAATCTTTCTGTTGAGCGCTTGCTACTTCTAGGGTCATTCTTACTCCTTATCGGATTAGTTGTCCTTGGCAACGTAGTAGTCGTATGGGTTCAGAATGGATTTGGGGAACTTTCAAAAATAAGGCAAGTTATAATTGGAGCGAATATTGTAGGTTTCGGATTACAGATAATTTTTTCTTCTTTCCTGTTTGGACTTTTGTCAGAGGAAGTGTAGCTTAATTGTATATTATAAGCGTGGAAAATTTCCTGGTGTGTCCTTACTGTAAAGAAAGCCTGAAGATTAGATTTTATAAAAATTCGAAATTCGGTACAGCAAGGTGTACCTGCGATGAATACCCGGTTGTGGACGGAATTCTTTACCTAACAAAAAATGATCTCTTGACTAACCGGGCTGCGACAAGGCTTCTAAAAAAAAGAAAGTTTGATAGTACTGTTTGGGAATGCTTAAAATTTACTGCCCGGACCCATAAAGTCATTGTTTTTGGCTGTTATCTTTTAAAAAGATATCTTGGAATAACCACCCCACTCACCTTCCTGCTCAAAATTCTAGTAATCTTAGGCCCGTCAAGAGATTGGTTCGGGTATCTATTAAACAGAGAAAAAAGAAAGGATATACATCTGGCATTGAGGCTTGTAGAAGCTCAAGAGGACTTTTCCGGTTTATTCCTTGACTTAGGTTTTGGTATTGGAAGTTTTTTACAAATTAAGGAGAAGATCAGGCAATTTCCTTTCCTATACGTGGGCGTTGACAAATCATTCCTGTCACTTTTGATTGCGAAAATTTGTATAAAGGAAAAAAATGTCCTTTTTATTTGCTCGGATATCGAAGCGGGGATACCAGTGAAAAATGACTCTGCCCATAACCTCTTGTTCTTAGACACCTTTTGGCAGTTAAGAAATAAAAACTACGTTTTGTCTGAATGCCAAAGAGCACTTAATGGGCGGGGCAATCTTTACATTATTAACATCTACGAGACGACTTCAAGGTCCTATCTCTGGGGCTATGGAATTAAAGCGGAAAAACTTAACTCGCTTCTTAAGAAATACTTCAAGAATATTAAATTTATGGACAATTCCTTAAATCCAAAGGGCCAAATCCCCTATCTGCCTATTTCATCGGTACACAAAGATGGATATTCTGTCTGGGCTAAAGAAAAATGACTGCTGGTAATAAAAAACTGCATATCCTGGTTTGCTACGAAAAAGGCTGCGGGGGCGAAACGATTGCAACCGAAAATATCATCTCTGAATTTAAGAAAAAGAGGGATATCAAGCTTGTCTCTTTTGCATCTTCTCGTCTAATAAGAACCGATTCTTTAGGATTTTTCTTCTGGATGTTCTCAAGCATTATAAATTGCTTTAGCTTAATCCTTAGGCAAAAAAGTGTAAACTGGGTTTACACCACCACATACACAGCCGGAGTTGCCGCTTCCTTGTTAAAACCAATCAAAGGGTTCAAACTTTGCTTTCATTACCACGGAAGTCGCCTTCCAGAAAGAATCAAGGCGAAACACCCGATAAGGCTTATTGCCCAATCTACAAAATTTTATGCGGTTTTCCTACTCCATAAATTTTTTCTTAATTTCACCGACCTTGTGGTTGTACCCTCCGTCTTCTCAAGGGATGTTCTCAAAAAAGAATTCGGCCTTAGGGGCAGAAGAGTCGTCTGTATTCCAAGCGGAGTTGACCTTGGCTCTTTCAAGCCGGAGGGTCCAGATAAAAAACGCGAGCTATGCCATAAATATGGTATTCCTCGGGACAACACGGTAATTAGCTATATTGGAAGAGTCGACAAGGTGAAGCGAATTGACCTTCTTCTTAAGGTTATTGCACTTATTTTAAAATCAAGACCGACAACCTCCCTTATTATCGCCTATCCCAGGTTAACAACAGATATCGAAAAAACCCTTTTAGCACATCTCAAAAAATTGACCAGCAGGCTTAATTTGGGCGGGTCGGTCTTTTGGATAGACGGAGAAAAAAATGTCTCGAATCTATATGGTGCTAGTGACCTAATAGTGTCTCTATCGGAGCAAGAAAACTTTCCTTTGGTTATGCTTGAGGCTATGGCAAGCAAAATAATTTATACCGCTACTGGTGTAGGTGGTGTAAAAGAAATTCTTTCGAGGGTTGACCCCCGTTTAGTTCTTAGGTCCAGGACTCCGAGTGTCTTGGCAGATTCTATTTTGAAAATTTTTGCACTTCCGGCGAAGGGAAAAATAAGATTTTTGAATAGGGGTCTTTTCTTGGCAAAAAAGAGCCAGTGGAAAGATGTGGCCAGACGGATTTACATACAACTTTAGGGATTTTCAGATTGAATCTCAACAATAACTGGAAAAAGGCTTACATCAGGAAAGTTAAGCGGAAGAACTTCTCCTAGTTTTACGGGAATGTTGTCAAAAACAAACAGTTCATCGTTAAACACTCTTGTCCTTATATTTAAGGTGTATATACCATCTTTGTAGATCGGATCGTATCTAAGAAGTAGCTCTCCCCTGTCGGTCTCCACCGTCCTTTCTGCCTGCCTTATTTTTACTTCTAAAACCTCAGCAAGTACCTCCCCCCTCGAGTTATAAATTTTATCTCCCTTTTTAATTGATTGAATGGTTGTCGGCTCAACTGTACTTCTATCTGGCTGAATCCCTCTTTGCAAAACAACCACTTTCATATTTTCCACCCTCAAATTTTTCTGATACTCTGAGTTAGGAAATTCCGTAACTATGCCGTCGAAAGTAATTGTGGAAAAATTAAATCTGACTGGGGTTCCAAAAATAAGAGGCTTACCCCGAGCTGAGTAAAGTTTAGTTCTCGTATCGTAAGTGGCCCTAACTTTTAAATCCAGATAAACTGCCTTTAAGTTGCTCTTTACGTTAAATCTTTCAACCCCCACTATTTCAGAAATTACTCGACCTAAAGTGTCTCTTTCAACGTCTCCCGCCTCAAACCTGTTCGCATACCAAGTTTCAGGCTGGGTTTTGGCGTAGAGTACGTCCTGGTCCGTTACTTTCACCCGGATGTTGACATACTCAGCCTTTCTGTAGAAAAAGAAAAAGAAACCAAAAAAAAGAAAAACACCAATACAAAGAAGCACGAAATCAAAAACGGATATTTTCCTGAGTAGCTTTTGAACAATCCCCATTGAATTTCTCGTTAAGTATACACCAATCGGTTCTAGTCGTAGATTATCTTAAACGCCAAATCTACAAAAAAAGTCGGAGATGTTATTTGCTGCCGACCAGAAGAGACGCTATATGACCCTATGGTTTTCCCCGTCGATGGATCTAGCCAAATTAGCTTGCCTCTATTTGGTAAAGTAAGCGTCAGACTAAAAGAGGTTGGCCGGCTGGGACTGCCATAATGGAAAAAATATCCAAGAAGCTCCTTTTTGGATCCAAGGCCGTAGGATCGGACTGAAGGATTATTTGTGGGCAGACTGACAATTTTTGCCAACAAATCAACGTTTTTAGTGAAGTCTTGCAATATTCTTACAAATCTCCTTTCTTCTTCTCCAATATAGATATTTGCGTTTTTTAGAACCGCGTTATAAAAATTTTTACTGTCGGATTGGTTCCAAAAAATAAGAACTGCTTCGTTGAAAAAGGAAGCCCAACTTCTGACCCTCATCCTTACGGAGGAAGTCTGATCCCAGCTCGCTTTTTCATTCCCCTGTTCACCAAAAACAACTGGCTTTAGATAATTTTTGTATTTATTAATTTGCTGTACTGTTACCCAATCCGATAGGACCAAGTCTTCGCTCTGATACCAATGGGGCGAAATAATGTCTATGCTTTCTAATTCAGGACGCTCCCAACTCATACTTATCGGCCTTCCTTCATAATCTAGCTCCCTAATGTGTCGCGCCAGAAGTTCGACTAAAGAATCATCAATATATGCCTCATTGGCTATCTCCCAAATACTTACATAGGCTCCGTACCTTGCGACAACATAGTTAATATAATCAAGGTTTGCTTTTATCTCAATTGGCCATTGGGTTTCGCCGAAAGGTATACCAAAGGAAAACATCGATAACCAAACTTGAAAACCGGCGTCTTTGAGGGAGGAGATGAAACTATCTCCCCATTTCCCCTGACGAATTAGATAGCTGTTGTCGATTCCAAAATCACTCCAAAGATTAAATGAAGCGTTATTAACAGGCCAACGGTAAATATTAAACCCAGCACCCTCGGGTCCATAAGTTTTAAGATAGGTCGACAGGTCTACAAGTCTGTTGCTGCGATAAAACGGAAGGCTTTGTTTCGAAAAGGCCGGCTGGGGTGCTAGGTCTTCCTCAATGGCCCAGTCGTCGAAAGGATTACCGTTTCCGTTAAAATCCATGATTGAATCTTGTATTCCTAAGCCGTTGAAAATAGCACCCTGGTCCAATGTCAATCTTTTGGGGTTTTCCTCGCTAGTTTTTATAAAAGAGGCATGGGTATCACTACTACTTATAAATTCTCCTGCCTTTTCAAATTTTCTGAAGGGGCTTTTGAATTCCAAAGACCACTTCCATCGGCCTTTCTCAGGCGGATTAAATCTTACCTTCCAAGTGTTTTTGTCAAAGTAAAATCCGTTTACCGAGACTTTTCTGCCAGACTCGTGTGTAAAGTCCGTAGAAATTTCAATTTCTCTCCAAGGATTGGTGTAAATTTTATCATCATGAGTTATTGTAAGTTCAATTATGTCGTTTTCGCCCACTCTTTGAGTATTTTGACTCACCTCTATTTTGGCAAAGGGCGCTAACACCATGGGTTTTCCGGATAATAGCGAAAGTCTATAAACTCCTCCATCGGTAGCTGTAAAATAAATACGGTTATTTTTAATAATTGGAAAGCTGTATACCCCCCCAAAAGTTTTGAATCTCCAGACTTCTCTCCCCGATCTTGCCTTTAGCGCATAAAAATTGCCGTCGGTGTCGCCGAAGAATAAAAGAGGAGTATTAACTAACAGTTTCAAAGAAAAAGGGTCAAATTGTATTTGCCGGTAGCTCACAATTGCTGGACTTTTTACACTGTCTCCCTTGAACAAGAATGCTTCTGTGCCTTCTTTCTCGTTTATGGCACGTATGTTGCCTGCCGCGTCTGCAAAGTAAAAGTATTCATGCCAGTTAGAAGCGCATGTAACGCCTCCTGTTTTTATTCTCCAAATTTCATTGGCGTCAAAACCACTCCTTTTTAAAATGTCGCCATTCTCCCTTACTTCTATTGCGAAGCTTCTAAAAGGGTAATTAGAAAAAAAAGTTTTTAGATTAAATTTCCCTGGGGATTTGAAATAAAACGGGTCAAATTTTTTGTAAGGCTGAAGACAGATGACTGATATGTCTTCCTCTTTGACGCGCCAGACTGGCCTGCCATTTTTAAGATTTATTGCGAAGCTTTCCCCATTTTTATTCCCAAAATAGACTCTTCCGCCTAAAATTTCTAGACCGGTTGTAATTGGACCTTCCGAATCAAACTTCCATACCAAAGAACCGTCCTTCCAAGATAAAGCATAAAGTGAACCATCTCTGCTTCCAAAATAAATTTTGTTCCCTTTAGCTGCTAAAGACCCAAACCATTCGGGCCTCTCGCCAGTAAAAATTTCACTCAAAGTTCTTGGGGCAGAGGAGGCAAATTTCCATTTTGTCTTTCCAGTTTTGGTATTGATTGCATAAAGCTTTCCCGCGGCATCAAAAGCAAGAAGGGTATCCCTGCGAATTTCGGGAAATAGATAAAATCTGTAAAAATCGTCGGAAGAGAAGCGCCACAACTCTTCTCCGTTTTTGGCTTTTAGTGCGTAAATTGTTCCGTCGGCGGTAGAAAAGATAACCTCTCCTTTATAAAAAATGGGTGGGGTTTGTATTTCGTGTTCAGCTTTAAAAACCCACTTTTCCTTTCCAGTATTATTGTCAATCGCGAAAAACTCTCCAATGTTATTTCCAAAAAAGAGCCACCCTTTGTAAATAGCGGGAGAGTTATAAATTTCGCCCCTTGTTGAGAGCTTCCACCAGCTTCCCGAGTAAAAGACAATAAGCTTTGCCATCAACATAAAAACCCCTACACCCACAAGGATAATCAAGAATTTATTTTTTTTCATAACTTTCTGCGGCTTGGCCGGCTACAATTCCCATACCAAGAATTAATCCCAGATAGGAAAACTCAACTATACCCACGTGTGGTTGAAAAAGATAGTAAACAAAAAAGACAAACACACCTGCCATAAAAGTAAATCGGAAATCCTGCCTAAATTCTGTTTCGCCTTTTCTTTTGTAATTGAAAAAGTTCCTTAAAAGGTAGAGAAAAGGAAATAAGAAAAAGAAAAGTCCTAATACTCCCATTTCCAATGCCAACTGAATAAATCCTAAGTGCACTGCGGAAGGAAAGACCGACATAACCCCGTCGGGAAACAAAGAATAAAGCACATACTCATTGGTTCCTACGCCGTAGCCTAGCCAAGGATTCTGGCCTAACGCTTCAACTGCCTCTTTAATCATCCTACCCCGGATGGGAATTCCCGCTCCTTCATAGAAAGCGTTAAAGCTTAAAAGTATTCTAGGAATTACCACATAAGAAAGGCTCGTCACTAATATCGCCATGTAAAGCAAATATTTTTTCTTCCAGTGGTCTTTTATTAATTTTTCCAAATAGCTCTTATAGGTCCTAAAAAATAAGAAAACGACGATTGCCAAAGATATCCAAGCCGAACGGCTCTGGGTTAAAACAATTATCAGCACCCCCACAAGGCAGGCAAAAAAATAAACGAACTTTCTATTTTTAATGGCTAAGGGTGCGAGTATTACTACTAAAGACAATACAATTAGGCCCAGTTGATTGTGATAATTAAAAGTGCCCGCCGCCCTAAATAAGGCATTTGGCTCATCAAGTCCTGTGGCAAAAAAGGAAGAAATCTTTATAAACTCAATCGGCAGACCGACAGATGTCTGCTTAATAAACTGCCAAGCCGCAATTATTCCCTGCAAGAAAATGGTTGAGGCAATAGTAACATAGACCAAGCTAAAATTTTCTTTGTGAGAAACAAAAAAATGGTAAACCATCATCGCCACCAGGAAAAGCTGCATATATTGGATAAGCCAGACAAATGAAGCCTCAAAAAAAGGCGAGTGTTGGATTGATGACCCCAGTCCAATTAAGAAAAATCCAAATGCCGAAAATATTACCGGCATAAGCTTTCTTCCTAGAGAAACTTTTAACGCCACTCTTATAAAAAGTACTTCCCTCACAAAAGCAACTAACGACAAACCTAGAAAAATGTTAGAAATGTTGACGCCCCAACCCAATAAATAGTCTCCCTTAAATTCCACAAGACGGTTAAGGCCCCTTATGACCAAAATGGTGTAATACTTGTTGGGGTTGAAAAAGGGAAAAGTAAAAAGAGCCAACAGAAATGTTGCAACAAAAAAATTCTTGGTGTTAAGGAGAAGTACGATAAGCGCTACGGCAAAAAAAATAATAATGGATCTGAAACTACCTAATAAGCCTGTCAGAAGTGCGATGCTTAAAAGTCCAAACAATGCTAGAATATACCTATCATTTTTAGCCGCGATAAATGAGTAGACTTCGGAAAAGAAGCGAAATATTCTTTTACGTCTTAATCCGTTCTTGGAACGCATTTGAATATTTTGAAAAGTGTATCGACTCAGTGTTAGGTCAAAATTATAAAAACTTTCGAATACTTTTCGTCGACGACGCCTCTAACTATACCACAGGACAGAAAAAATATATCGGAAAAAAACTCCAGGGACACATTGTACGCTTTAACAAAGAAAGACAGCATTCACTTCGTAACGCCTACGAAATGATTCTTACTTTTGCAAAAAACGACGACGCTGTTGTTTTAAATCTCGACGCCGATGACTGGCTTATAGATAAAAATGTCCTAACGGAAATCGCCAATACTTACAACCGTACAGGCTGCCTTCTTACATATGGGGAGTGTAAGATTTTCGAAAACAACGAGCTTACTAATAAGCCCTCACGGGTGCTAAAAGAGCACACCAATATTCCCTATCCCGAAAGGATTATCAAAACAAACTCTTACAGAAAATACCCCTTTTTACCTTTGCATCCTCGAACTTGGAAAGTGTGGCTTTTTAAAAAAATTAAGAAAGAAGATTTTCTTCGGGAAGACGGCTCTTGGATTGAGTTCGCAGAAGACCAGGCCATTTTCTATCCTATGCTTGAAATGTCAAACGGAAGATTTTGTGTCATAAGTATTCCTCTTTATGTGTATAGTATCGAAACTCAGCATTCGGACACTAAACAAAACCTGATAGGCCTTTTGCGGGACGAATTAATCATTAGGAGAAAAAAGCCTTATGAACCAATTTCCTAGAGCCACATATTTAAACTATTCTAAGATTCTTTCCATTCCCATTTTGGGGGCTTTTTTATATCTTTTACAAAAACTCCTTTACAAAAATGGAAAAATCAACACGGTTTATCTGTCTAGGAAAAAAACTACCAGCCAACAAGAGCTTTTAAGCGATATATCACGGCTTGCAACTTATGCAGTTATTAAAACTTACCAGTTCTCGGATCTTATTAAAAATTTAAAAGGTGAGCTTGTGTTAGATGTGCCTATCAGAAACCTTAAAGAATGGCATAGGGATGATCTCTACGCTCTTATGTGGTCTTTGCTACATGTATCTTCAGTAACTGAGCGGACTAAAGACTCCTCAAAAAATTTTCTTCCGGACAATTTTCCATCAAAGAAAACAATCGTTATTCCCTATAACGACAGCTTTGAAGTTGTTTGTGATTACATCTTTCAGACTGCAAAAGTTTTAGCCAATAAAGGGGATGTCGTCTATTTGGTCGGATTTGCAAATCCTGTTTCAATTCCCAAATTTATTTTTAAAGGTGTGCAAAAGGAGACCGGCCGCAGGGCCTTCTTCGAACAAAATAAAATTATCATAATTAACCCCTTAACATTATTCCCAATTCGACTTCAAAAATTGAAGATTTTAAAAAAGGCAAACAGATTATTAATACTTTTATATACAGCGCTTTTTATAAAACGGGTGGATGCCGATTTAGTGTGGTGTTTTGATCCAGACGACATTGAGTTAGTTAAACTCCTCGATAAATCAGTAGAAACTATCTATGACTGCGTTGACTACTTCTCTACTCTGGATTCGAAGCTGGATAAAGAAATAAAAAGAAAAGAAAAAGAATTAATAAGAGGGGTGGATTTCTTTTTTGTAAATTCCCACGCTCTTGAAAAAACCAAAGGAAAAATAAGAAAACCGGATGCAGTTGTTCCGCAGGGTTTTGATATTGAAGCATTTAGAACAAAAACGCCCTTAACCGCTCAGGAAAAAAAAGAAATATCAAATCTCAAAAAGATATTCAAAAAAATTCCCAAGCCTCGCGTAGGCTTTGTAGGCAGTTTAACCTATCGACTTGGTTTTAAACTTTTATCCTCACCAATCAGGAAAATGCCCAAAGTTTCATTTGTATTTACAGACGCTTTCCTTCCCATACCCGACGACGATAGACTCGTCGGAACCCATGAGCTTATCGAAAAAATTCGCAAATCCCCCAATGCCCATTTTGTGCCCAAAACATACTCAAGAACCGTAATAAAAGAGATCTTAGGCAACTTTGATATCGGCATAATTCCTTATGACACCGGTTTTGATTTCAACCGCTATAGCTATCCGATGAAGCTTTTTGAGTATTTCTATATGGGACTCCCTGTTATTTCTACTCCTATTGAAGAGCTCAAAAGATTTCCAAAATTTGTAAAATTAGGAAAAGCACCGGGTGAATGGGAGGCAATCATCAAAAACCTACTCTCAAAACCCTGGCCCAGGGCGTACAAACAGATGCAAAGAAAATTGGCGGAAAAAAATAGCTGGGAAAATAAAGTGGACACAATCCTTATCAAATTACGCAAGTAGTCTGTGCATAATTCTTTTCACAGATTTCTCAAAAATGAATCGACGGTAAAGATCTTTCCTCTCACGTCCAGTCATGTGCGTATCAATAATCCGCTTAATCACCGTAGGTTTTTTCCCTGACAAAACGACAACTCTGTCTGCCAAATAAATCGCCTCTAGTGGATTATGCGTTGTAAACACGGTTGTAATTTTAATTTTTTGAAAAACTTTTAACAGATCGCACCGAAGTTGCGCCGCAGTTACCTCGTCAAGATGACTAAAAGGCTCGTCCAAAAAAAGTACATTGGGTTTTACTATCAGGGCACGCGCCAGAGCAACCCGTTGCAACTCTCCTCCCGACATTTCAGAAGGATACCTTTTTCCATCGATAGGCAATCTTACTAGTTTTAACATCCGTTTTACTAAAATGGAGGAATTTTTAGAATTTATTCCACCCAACACTAGCGTAATGTTTTTTTTAATAGTCAACCAAGGAAGTAGTCGTGGCTGTTGAAATACATAACCTGCGGTTGGCACTACTGTCTCATGTTTGTCATTCTTAAACGTGATACTCCCAGAATCGGGCTGAAGCAGCCCCGCCAATAAATTCAAAAAGGTAGTCTTTCCGCAACCGGATGGACCAAAGAAGCACACACATTCATTCGACCTAATCCTAAGAGAAAACTTACGGAAAATCGTTAGCTCTCCATTGAACGACTTGGATATTTCATCAGCATTTATTTGTACCATAAAAAACTATTCTTTTTTCGAATACGACGGGAACAATCTCTCTAAAGGTTGAAATATACAATACTCAATCGCCACTAAAATGGCAAAAAAAGATATAAACCAAGCCAAAACCTGACGGATAGAAAAAAGGTTAAAATATTGTAATATTTGATGACCCACTCCGTCGCCAAAAGAAAAAACCTCTGCCAGTATTACAAGCTTCCACGCATCATTAAGCCCCGCACGAAATGCAGAAAGGTAATACGGAGCAATCTGCGGTACAATAACATACTTTACATAAGTTAACCGAGAAAGGCGAAAGACCCTTGCCATTTCAGAAAATTCCTCATTAATATTCCTAAAAGCAGGATACAACATAAGATAAATAAGAGGTGTGAGTATAAGTATGATAACTATCAGAGCTACTGGTCCTCGCGATCCTAACATCACGACGGTGACAAATACGCCTATTGTGGCCGGAATGGACAGGCCTAAAAGTATCAATGGTTTCCAAAATTTTCTCATTAAATTCGAATACGCGCTCGAAAGAATAAGTACATGAGCAATAGCAAAGGCAATAAGAAACCCGGTTATCGAGCGTTTTAAGGTAAGATATGCGTTATAAATAAACTCCGCTGAAAAAAAAGTTTTATATGTTTCCTGGAGTGTAGATAAGGGTGATGGTAGTAAAAAACTGGGTACCGTTTTACTGATATAGTGCCATCCTATAAAAAGAATTAGAACGCTTAAGACGCCAGGGAATTGGTGATATGCCTTTTGACCAAGAAACTTTAGAAAGAATAAGAGTTTCTTGGTATTCATAATTCACCACACAAAACTCTATTGGATCGACTGTGTAGGATTGTAAAATAATTCTTCTTTTGGCGGAACATTGTTAAGCAGCCCCTCCTTTTTTGCGGCCTCAAAAAATTTGTATTGAGAATCAACAACAACTGGCCAATCTACAAAGGTATAAAATATTGGTACTAACTCTTTTATTTTTGAAATCACTTCTTTATCCACTTTGTCCAATGCATATGCCTTTTGAATGTCGGGGTCGTCAAAAACCTCGGGATGCTCTTTTATATATGCATATGCTTTGTATAATGTTTTTCTAAACTTATCGACCAACTGAGAATTAGCGTCTGCCCAATCCTTTGTAGAAATCATTGCCTCCATCATTAGCTCACTAAACTCTCCGTCTTTATAGAGAACATCTGTCATATTGCCAACCGTTTTGAATTTCGCTTCAACTACGGCTTTGGCTATACCCACTTCCCCACAACGCCCAAGGACAGCATCAACTTCCCCACGGACCAGTCTTGATATTAGCTCTTGAGTTGGTGAATGCGAGACCTGAAATTCCTTATCGATATCAATCCCCTCCTTCAACTTAAAGGCCATCCTCGTCATATTATAAGAAGGGCCAGTTTCAGCAGTCATTCCGAGCTTTTTGCCTCTTAGGTCCTGCCAACTTTGCACGGTACTATCTCCAGGTACAAAAAACGGGCAACTAACTATATTGCCATTGGCAATAATTTTTATTGGTTTTTCAGGATTTATTGTGTTAAGAGCGGTAATTGGAGTCATACCAATGATATCAACGGCACCGCCAATCATGGCCGGAACGGTTGCCTCAATTGCTATATTCCGTTGCTCCAAGACATACCCCTCCTCCTTATCCCAACCCATTTTTCTTATCACTCGGGCAGCAAGGTCGTTTGAAGAAGGCGTAGCAGTGCCAATAATAATTACGGGTAAAGATGTTTCTGACGTTTGAGAAGGGGGCTGAGGTTTTAAAATTCTAGTGCTCAAGAATATACCCCCAATCACTACAAGTGCAATTAATATTATAACCGAAGTTTTAGAATTCATAAATTTCGCTATATTTAACCAAGATATACAATTCTATTCTATAACAAAATAAATTTGTAAAGTCAATGTATCATTGATATAGTGGTTCGCTAAGAAAAATGAATTGTAAGAAAATAACATGAATCCAGCACCAAAATCGTACTTAGGTAAATTTAAGAAAGTGCTCAAAATCGTCTTGCAAACAAATAAGTTTTACAAGAGAAAATTTAATGCTGTTGGAATCGTTTCCGGAGACCAAATCAATACATGGAACGAATTTTTCTCTCTCCCTTTTACCACGAGAACAGAACTCATAAAAGACCAGCAGAAAGCTCCTCCTTTTGGAACAAATCTTACTCGCCCGCTCTCCCAATACACCTATGTTGTGCGAACATCCGGAACATCTTCAGGAATCCCTTTTTATCAACCATTAACACCTCAAGAGTTTGATCGTTTTACTGATGTTTTGGCTCGCGGATATAGAGAGCTGGGTATTAAAAAGGGCGATGTTATCTGTTATTTTTCTTCATCTTGGGCATATCCTCTTTTTTATGAAACGTCTCGGCGCCTGGGAATACGAATGGTCCCTGTGGATGACTATAAGCCCATTAATCTTTTTAAAATAATTAAATCTATGGGAGTAACCGTTCTGCAAAGTTTTCCTACAGCGATATTTGAACTCATTGAACTAGCCCAAGAGAACAAGATAGATCTGAAGCGGCTGGGAATAAAAAAAATTCTAACCATCGGAGAAGTAGGTGGTGGATATCCTCCCACAAAATCTTTTTTTGAAAACGCGTGGAACGCAAAGGTGATAGACCATATTGGAGCACTGGAGTCTGGAACATTTGCTGTTGAGTGTACCAAAGCTAATACATATCATATTCTTGAAGACCTATTTATAGCAGAAGTATATGACCCATCCTCCAACCAGCTTGCTACTAAGGGCGAGCTTGTATTAACATCCTTGTGGAGACAAGACTATCCGCTGATCCGTTACAGAACAGGTGACATCGTCCAAATAAATCACTTACCCTGCTCATGCGGGAAAAAAACACCGAGGCTTATGGGGGGAATTCTGGGTAGAGTAACCGGACAAATCAAGCTTTTGGGTTTTTTTATTTTCCCTGAGGATATAGAACGTACTATCAGACGGAATCATAGAGTGAAAGAGTACCAAATAATCTGTAGGAAACAAAGTGGCGTAGACATAGTTGATGTTTATGTAGAGCTTCCTTTAACTACTGACTGGGATGATTTGAGCGTGCTTATGAAAGAACTGGAAGAAACGTTAGGCTTTCGGCCCGAACTCCACCCCGTTCCTCCGAAAACACTCCCCAGGTTTGGACTCAAGAAGGGTAACAGATTCCATGATCATAGATTCAACCAAAGTAAACCACCATTCACAATCAGCTTCAATCGAAAAATGATGGCGAAACTATTCGCCTACGTAATTACTTTGAATAATCGAAAACGCAATCTACAAAAATATATCTCATTTGTTCGGAATATATGGAGAAAAAGTTGAATTTCTTTATTATTTTATTGCCTCAAGACAAAGGCTCTCTATTTTCCTTATTTTACGTGAAGGTTCGATTACTCCAATTTTAAACATGCTGCTATCGCCATACTTCTTTTGCGTAATTTTAGCAAACCCTGCTTTCCGTAACATATCCTTCAATGAATCATAATCGTATGTCCACTTGTGCCCATAACCAAATATCTGCCCTGCAAAGATTTCGCCCTTTGTCTCGAGACCAGGAAATGATTTAATGAGCTTGTAGAAGTCTTTAAAAAACTTTTCATCATTTTCGTAATATTTACGTATCCACAAGTTTAGATCAGGCACAACCAATCTAATTACCCCACCTTTTGAAAGCACTTTGTACAACCGCTTGAATAGATTTATGGCTTGTTTAAACGGGATATGTTCGAGAAAATGACTTGAGTATATATACTGGATAGATCTGGGCTCTATGGGAAGCTCCTTCGTTAAATCGAAATGTAAGACATATGCATTATTTATCTTTTTAACTTGAGCATAATTAATATTTTTTTCGTTGAATAAACCGATATTTAACCAGCCCTCTGGAAAGTTTTCATAACCGCACCCTAAATTTATTTTTTTAATGCCAAGCGTATTAATTATGTACTGTAATTTGTATTTCAATAATTTTTTTCTCATGAATCTTACAGGATGTAAAGAGTTGGGAACTATTTTATTAATTAGTCGAGGGTAAATCATTTATTGGTCTTTAACAACTTATTGTATACGAATAAAGTGAGTGACCTAAAACAGAGAAAAATGTTCTGGTATAATCGATGGGACCATATTTTCCTTTCCAATATCGTATCAGACATATGGGTTTTAGGAAAATAGGTACATATCATGCAAAAGTTGTGTGTTGCTCTTATCGGGTATGGGTATTGGGGAAAAGAGTTATTCAGGACACTACAAAAAATCCAATCCATTAGAATCGTTGCCGTTTGTGACAAAAACCAACGAGTGATTAATGAATTGCAATCGCTTGATAGTGGAGTACAAATTATTACAAATAAGTATCGGGATATTGTTTCCAATAAAGACATCAATGCCGTCGTAATAGCAACACCGGCAGAAACCCATTACAAGATTGCGATGGCTTCGTTACAGTCAGAAAAGCACGTGTTGTTGGAAAAGCCAATGACACTAGAAAAAACACATGCTCGGATGCTCTACAAGCTTGCAGATAAGAAAAAATTAATTCTCATGATTGACCATACGTATTTATATGCACCAGAGATACGAGTGGCAAAACAGATAATAGATAGCGGAGTTTTGGGAGACATCCATCTTATCGAGGCAACAAGAGTTGGGCCTGGGCAGTATAAATATGGTTGTGATGTTATTTGGGATTTTGCACCTCACGATATATCTATATTGTATTACTTGTTGGGCAATCCTACAGAACTATCGGCTATGAATTCCTGTCATCTTAACCAACACCATATAGATGTTTCAGACCTGTACTTCAAGTTCACCAATGGGTGTGAAGCCTACGTATATCTTAGCTGGCTCTCGCCGATAAAGATTAGAAAAATACTCATCGTCGGAGCTAAAAAGACCTTGTTGATGGAACAACACGGTATTGCCAGCAAGATTAACGTATATTCGAACAACTGCTATTTTAGAGAAAGTGTTCAGACAGACACGTACCGACAAGATGTGAAAAATGTGCAACGATTGGGTGGTTTGCCGTACGCCGAACCACTACACAATGTTTGTCATGAATTTGTTCAGAGTATAATAGGCCACACTCAGCCACTATCCAATGGACACATGGGATACAAAATTGTGAATATTATTCAAGCAGCCCATCGGCCTAAAATGTCGTTCAAGCCGACTCGCACCTAACTGATATCAGAATTGTTTACAATCATTTCATATGGAAAAAAAATTGACTCTTTTAGTTTGTTCAAACAGAGACGGGGTTGTATACACTGATATATGGAAACAAATTATCCATGATAAGCGTTTATATAAAATAATCTTGGTTACTCAGGGAAAAGCAAATTCCTATAAAAACCACCAATCCGAGGTGGTGCACATAAAGCTTACAAATAAAGGAAGAAGTAACGCTATTAACCGGGGGCTTCAAGAAGTTCGTACAGAATTGGTGGGCTTGACAGATGATGATTGTTACTTGCATAAAAACTGGGTTTCCCAAGCGATTAAGACCCTTTCTAATCCATCTATTTCTTTGGTGTATGGACAGACACTCGCTTACCAACCAGAGAAAAATGAAGGTAAGGTATGTCCATGTACGTTTACAAAAAAACCAAACAAATATATTGTTACTTTAAACATCGTTAGGCACTGGATAGATATAGGATTTGACAACAACGCTGTTATAAAAAAACGCGTATTTGATGAAATCGGTTGGTATAAATGGTGGCTTGGTCCAGGATCAATAGGAAAAAACGCCGAAGATGCTGAGTTTATACTTCGTGCGCTCATCGCTAAGCATAAGATTGCCTACAACCCATCGATGATCGTATATCACAACAAATGGTTAACGCAAAAAGAGTGGAAACATGCACAGCGAGTATATCTATGTGGCGGAGTCGCGGCCTATGGATTCTATGGAATTCAGGGCATTCATGAATGCCTATTAGTTGTGAAATTTTATATTTTCGAAACCTTTGGGATTATTGCTCATGAAATCAGAGAGTACATATACAAACCACGCTTCCCTCCATATTTAATTAAAGATACACTCGCCAATTTATATTATCTTTGTTGGGGCTTAATTATTGCACTCCTTTTCGCAAAAATTATTCCGATTCCCGATCGAGAAAATGTTGGTAAGTTTATTAAACACGACAATGAAATAACCGCAATTCATACCTAGTATATTATATGATCCGTCTTGTTGATTTTTCTCGGCAAAATAAGTTACTCAAAAAAAAACTTATACGCAATATTAGCAGAGTTATTGATAACCAAAAATATATATTGGGACCAGACGTTGACTTATTTGAGCGTGAGTTTGCTTTGTATTGTAGAACGAGTCACGCAATAGGCGTAGCGTCAGGCTCTGATGCTCTCCTTCTTTCGCTCCGGGCACTTGGAGTCGGAAAGGGCGACGAAGTGATTACTGTTGCAAATACCTTTATTAGTACAGTCCTACCCATTCTCCACGTTGGTGCAAAACCAATATTGGTTGATGCTGATCAAAATACCCTTTCTATGGATATCTCGCTCATCGAAAAACATATCACGCCTCGTACTCGTGCAATTATACCTGTTCATTTATTTGGATTACCTGTTGATATGGATCCTCTTATCCGCTTGGCAAAAAAATACAAGCTTGATGTTATAGAAGATGCCTGTCAGGCACACGGAGCTTTATATAAGGGGCAAGTAGTTGGAAGTATTGGAAATGTTGGCTGTTTTTCCTTCTATCCTAGCAAAAACCTGGGCGCCTTCGGCGATGCTGGAGCGGTCATTACAAACAAAAAGCGTATTGCAGATACCATCAGAATATTACAAAACGTTGGTCAGAAAGAGAAAAATATCCACGAAGTGATTGGATATAACAGCAAGCTTGATACCATCCAAGCAGCAATACTGCGAACTAAGCTACCCTATCTTCCAGGCTGGATACAAAGGCGTAGGGCAATCGCTTCCTATTACACATCCCTCTTAAAAGATTTGCCAATCGTGTTGCCAAACGAGCCGCTATATGCCCAAGCGAGCTACCATCTTTATGTTATACGGACAAGGTATCGGGATCAATTAAAGCAATATCTGCAAAATAACAACATAACCTGTGGTATTCATTTCCCTATACCCATTCATCTCCAGCCTTGTATGCGTGATCTTGGGTACAAAAAGGGAGACTTTCCAGTAAGTGAAGAAAGCGCACAAGAGGTATTATCGCTTCCACTGTATCCTGAATTGACCCGTAAAGAAGTTCGCACCGTCATTCTCCACATAAGGAAATTCTTTACATCGTAGCTTTTAACTTTTATGCAAATATTTTTTGACCATCTCTTTTCCCTTTCCCTGTTCCATTATAGATCCATTTTCTAACCAGATTACTCTGTCACAACTTTTTTCAACAAAGTCCAAAAAATGACTGACTATAATTATAGTTTTTCCTTTATTAAAAAATTCCTGTATTCTTTGATACGACTTTCTCCTAAACTCCTGATCCCCCACCGCCATATTCTCATCCAAAAGAACGATATCAGGATCGGTGTGGGCAACTATTGAAAAACCAAGCCTTAGCTTCATTCCCTCCGAGTAAGTGTAAAAGGGGGTATCAATAAAGCGCTCTATGTCTGCAAAATCGATAATTTTTTTGAGTTTTTTTTTAATTTCTTGCTTAGACATTCCCACCAGCATTCCATTTAAAAAGATATTTTCCTCGCCTGTTAACTCTGGATGAAATCCTGCTTCAAGTTCAATAAGAGAAACAAGTTTTCCATCCGTTTGCACTATACCTCCAGTAGGCACCGTGATCCCCGCGATAATCTCTAAAAGGGTTGTTTTGCCTGAACCATTTGGCCCAATTATTCCAACTCTCTCCCCCTTTTTAATTTCTAAACTTATATCCTCCAGTGCCCAAAATTCTTCATTTTGCCCTCCTTTTAGAACATTCTCGACCAAAGTCGGTTTTTCGTGGTGAAGAATATACTTTTTGGAAACATCGGTTAATTTGACGGCGATATCGTTCATAATTACTACAGCCAATCGACAAAAAATTTATTCTTCCTTTTATATATAAAAATCCCAACGAAGATCACCAGTACTGAAGTAGATAGATTTAAAAAGACTATTTGATTGTTGACAACCCCCTGGTCTAATAAAGATAGGTGCATAATCTCAAAAATCGAAGTTAGCGGGTTAATGGCAAATAAGGGATAGAGGGTTTTTGGGATGAGTGAAAGGGTATAAAGAACGGGTGTTGCATAAAACCAGAGAATAAGGAGAGTCTGCACAAAGAAATTAATGTCTCGAAATCTAACCTGCAAAGATGCTGTCAAAAGAGAAAGACCAATTGTGAAAGCCAAAAGCCAAATAAGGGCAGGTACCACTAGTAAAATTTGTGGAAACATCAATTTATTCAAAAATCCTAAAAGGAAAAATAATATAACCAAAGATACGGTCATATTGAAAAAGTTAGCCAAAATTAGTGAAATTGGAATTGTTTCAATCGGAAATTTTGCTTTTTGCAAAAGCGAGCGTTCATAGACTATACTGGGTGTTGCTTTAGATAAAGAAATAGAGAAAAACTGCCAAGGTAAAAGGCCTACAAGAAGAAAAAGAAAATAGTTTGGAACTTTGATAAAAAAAGAAAAAATAACCCCAATTATTATCATTTGTAAAACTGGGTTCAAAACCACCCACAAGAAACCAAATACTGCTCTTTTATAACGAGCCTTAATCTCCTTCTCTGTCATCGCCCAAAGGAAGTCGATGTAATGTTTCAACCCTTGCATATTGCTATTTTGCTATTCAAAACCCTTATGATATATTCTAAAAGAACAAATTTAAGTGTACAAGTATTTATATCATGAAGAAAAAAACCTCTAAAGTTTTTCTAGTAATTCCCACGATTAGAAATTTAGATTTTTTAAGAGCATGGGGCAATGCGTTTTCAACCTGTCATCTTATTATAGTCGAGGATAGACCGGACAAACTAGTTAAAACACCCGGATTAAAAACGGCTTCTGTTTCCCATTTTAGCCACAAAGACATCGACAGGGACCTTGGCAAAAGTTCCTGGATAATTTCAAGAAAAAACGCAGGGATTCGCTCCTACGGTTTTTGGAGAGCATACCGGGCGGGCGCAGATGTGATAATTACACTTGATGATGACTGCTATCCCGCAGAGAATAGCTTTATTGAGAAACACCTAAGCAATTTATCTTTCCAAGCTCCCGACGGCTGGTTTGCCACCTACCCCGACCCAAAATGGATGTATACAAGAGGTTTTCCTTACAACATTCGTGAGAAGTTTCCGGTTGTGATAAGCCACGGCTTGTGGTCGGGAACTCTAGATTTGGATGCCAGAATTGAGCAGAAACTAGAAAGACCTTTAAATAAAAAACCGTATCCGCCAATAAGATTTGTTATCCCTTTTGACTATTTTTATCCAATGTCCTCCATGAATTTGGCTTTCAAACGTGAGATTACCCCCCTCATGTTTTTCCCAATGATGGGGAGAAGACCGGACGGCAAAAGTTGGGGTTACAACAGATTCGATGATATCTGGGCAGGAATTTTCTCTAAGAAGATTATGGATCACTTAGGGCTTGCTGTTGTAAGCGGCTCACCGTTTGTTGAGCACAAAAAATCCTCAAAAACCAAAGCCAACGCCAAAAAAGAGTTTTCTGGGATGGGAATCAATGAGATTCTTTGGAAAGAAACTGTAAAAGTAAAACTCACCAAGAAAACGCCCAAAGAATGTTATGTCGAACTTGCCCAAAAGATAGATTTTCCAAAAAATAAATACTTTGAAGAGCTAAGAAGGGCCATGCCTGTTTGGGCTAATTTGTTTTAGACACTTCTTTCTGGGCATTTGCGATGCAAACCATAAAGCCAAGCGACTATAATTTTTCTTTAACCAAAAGGGCCCTTGACCTTTTAGTTTCTTCAACCTTTTTACTTTTTCTTTCACCGGTTTTTCTAATAACAGCGGTTTTGATTAAGTTAACATCCAAAGGCTCGGTTCTCTTTACTCAAAAAAGAATCGGTAAGGATGGGAAGATTTTTACAATTTTTAAATTCAGAACCATGAAGGTAAGTGCAGAGCAAGAAAGAAGCCGCTTGCTATCTAAAAACCAAGTAGATGGGCCGGTTTTTAAAATTTATGATGACCCCCGCTATACAAAAACAGGAAAGATTCTAGCTCACACTGGCTTAGACGAGCTTCCACAGCTGATAAACGTTCTCAGAGATGAAATGAGTCTCGTTGGCCCAAGACCCCTTCCTACTTATGAGGCTGAGCTTCTAACTAAAGAGCAAAAAGTGCGTGAACTTGTTAAACCAGGAATCACAAGTAGTTGGGTAGTCGCCGGAGCGCATAATTTGGGCCTTAAAAAGTGGATGGACCTTGATCGGAAGTATGTTATAAACGCCTCACTCGAAGAAGATCTATCAGTACTAATTAAGACATTTAGGAGTGTTTCTGGGTTCACTGTGAGGCAAATTGAAGATCTAATCGCTAAATAAACTATTCGTTCTTCTCCTGCAACATGCTAGATTATTTATTTCTTAGACAAAAATAGTATAAAATTTTGTATTGTTTGACTTAGTAGTATTAACAACTTTATACTGATTTAGATGGATCAAATAATTCCAGATGGTCAAATACAATTACAGCCAAGTGTAAATACAACCTCACCACCCAAGCCTCCTAAAACATCTTTTATCAGATCTTTTATTATAATATTTATCATCTTAGTCTTAACTATGGGATTGGGAGCACTCGGTTATATTATTTATGCCCTTTCTGAAACCCCCAGAATACAAAAGTCAGAAAAACCAAAATTGCCCATAGAGATCGCAGATACCTTTAATGGACAACTTTTAAATCAAGAAATTTGGTACGCGTTGACTTCGACCAATTTACCTCAACTTCAGCAAACGGAAGGTAAATTTACAATTCAAATTCCGGGAGAAATTAATGTAGATACGGCTGCGTTTATCGGGACAAGGGCTGCCGCTGAAGGAGATTTTCAAGCTTCTGTTGACGTAAATAACGTTAAAGGTTCATTGAATTCATCGTCGGCTTTTATCTTCCATGATTTTACGGAAGGCTGGTTAAATAGCGTAGTAATATACCTGGACAATGAAGCTGACGGTAATATTCTTATTCGTGCTACAACTTCGAAAAATGGGCAGGAGAAGTTGCTTGTATATGAAACAGTCCCCAACTCGGGTTATCTCACATTACGAATTGTACGAACGGGAAGTAGTGTTAAAATGACGGTAGGAGATTCAGTAATTGGTGAAGATACAAATGCCTATACCGGTGAAGGCGAGTTTGCATTGTATGTTGAGTCGCGAATTCCATCTTCATCCACGGTCATCTCTAGTTTTGACAACTTCATTTTACATTCTCTTTAAAAACATCTGATAGCAAGTATTCTCCTGATAAGTATCTGCGATAAGGAAGGGTTACCAAATTGAAATACACTCATAAAAATACTTTCCAAAAAAGACTTTTCCCTGGATATTTTTGCCCGAGATACCAATCTCATTAACGAAGAAGCAGTCCAGCCTTCTATAAATGAATGCCAAGAAATCCTCTTAATAGTCAGTCACCCATCTTCGCACCCGACGAGTGAAAACCGAAAACCTTAGGTACGACCAACCCAACCTATACCAGCGTTTCCGCTCCTTAAGTTTCCCTTGCAGGATCAGACCTTTAAAGGTGTCCGTATTCATTCGGGGCTTAGATAATCTAAGATTTTAAGTATCGTGATGTATCGCAATAGAGCTTTCTAATCATATTAAGAGTCTTTCTTGACAAGGCACCAAAAGAAAGCGAAAATGTTTGTTATGGTGAAGCTTCTAGACTCTTTAGAGAAATATCTATTATATATCGTATTGTTTGCTACTCCCCTCTTGGTTCTTCCCGTCTTCGCCAATCCTTATGAAACACCTAAGCTAATTTTTCTCGGATTTGGAGTTTTGGCGATTTTGGCTCTCAAAACTATTAAGGCTTTTTTTAGGGGCGCCATAGAAATTTCTTTGGGAAGCTTCGATTGGCCAATCGCCCTTTTGACAATCTCCGTCATTCTTTCCGCGATTCTTAGAACACCGAACAAAGTAGATGCTTTCTTTGTCCCCGGCACCGCAACTTTTATCCTTTCCGGTGTTCTGATTTACTTTTTGATTAATCAGCTGACCGTAAGCGAGAAGAAATCGGCAGGTGCCGTGCTTTTCCTTTCCGGCCTCGCATATTCGCTTATCTATCTTTTAAGCACAATCGGATTTTTTGCCAAAATCCCGCAATTACCGGCATTTATAAAGGCGGCAAGCTTTACCACAATGGGCGGTGCTTTACCGGGCGTTGTATTTCTGGCGGCGCTTATCCCGATTGCGCTTTCGCTGGTTTTGGCAGAAAAAGGATTGGTTCAAAAGTTCTTCCTAATAATTTCCGGGCTGGTTTTGGTCTTTGCTTTGATTCTCTCCACAATAACGATTCTTCCGGGAAAACCTACGGCTCCCCTTTCCCCTTCCTTTAATACTTCCTGGTCGGTGTTTGTCGAAACCGTAAAACAAAGCCCGATTTTGGGGGTAGGCCCCGGCAACTTTGTCTCGGCTTTTAACCTATATCGCCCGCTTTCTTATAATTCAACAAACACTTGGGCAATCAGATTCACCTCCGCGAAAGATTTCTATCTTACATTCATGGCGGAAACCGGTCTTTTGGGCTTGGCAGCCTTGGCAATAATCGCATTTAGTCTGGTTAAACTCCTCCAAACCGGCTTTTTGCAAAAGGAAAGTACAAAGAAGTTCTTCGAAAGTTCCGGTGCCTTAGTTTCTTTAATTATCCTCTTAATTCTTTTGCTCCTCTTCCCCGCTATTTCAGCCATCTATATGCTTTTATTTGCCCTTTTTGGTCTCTCCGCACAGGTACATAAAGTAAAATTGAATATTTCCGGCGCGGATTCCTCCTCCCAGCTTGCTTCAAGACTCCCCGCTCTTTTTGTAACCCTCCCAATACTGGCGGGCGCAGTTTTTGTAGCCTTCTTGGGGTATAAGGCGGTTTATGCCGAGATGACATTCAAAAATAGTCTTGATGCTCTCAATGCAAACGACGGCAAAACCACCTACGAACTCATGAGAAAGGCCATAACGATTAATCCCTATGTGGACCGCTACCATTCCAGTTTCTCCCAAATCAACATGGCTCTGGCCAATTCAATCGCCCAAAAGAAAGACATAACCGACACCGACCGTTCAACCATAACCCAGCTTATCCAGCAGGCAATTTCCGAAGGAAAAGCGGCAGTGACCCTGAACCCCTCACGGGCAGACAATTGGGAAATTTTGGCCCGGACTTACCAGGCCATAATGCCTTTCGCAACCGGAGCAGACGCTTTTGCGGTCCAAACATACACCCAAACCGTTGCACTTGACCCCATAAATCCCAACTTAAGGATAGCTTTGGGGGGCGTGTACTACGCTCTGGGCCGCTATGACGATGCGATAAGCGTGTTCCAACTGGCCACTTTTGCCAAACCCGACCTTGCCAATTCCCACTACAACTTGGCAATCGCCTACCGCGACAAGGGAGAAACTCAAAAAGCAATAGATGAGATGAACGCGGTTCTTTCCTTGGTCGTCAAGGATTCCGAAGATTATAAACTTGCTCAGACAGAGTTGGATAATTTAAAAAAGAAGCTTCCGACAACTACCGAAAGCACAACCAACCTGACCACTCCGCAAAAAGCAGGAACATCCAATGTAAAGCCACCAATTACTCTTCCGAAAGAAGCAACACCACCCGCCACCCCATGAGTGTGCTAATTGGCAATTTCTAATTGAAATCTATCTTTCTAAAAGCTATTATTAAATAAATGTCCCTAAATATAGGTCTTCTTGAAGGAATCATTATAGGTGTACTAATCTTTATCATTCTTCTTTGCTCTAAAAGAATACATGAGCTTTCAAAAAAAAACGGAGATCTCAAGAAGAACTAAAAAAATCCAGAAAGAGAATGCAGATGAATAGAGTAACTACAACTTGTAATTCTTTTCGAAATTACACTAATATTAGATAGATCAAAACTCGTGTGACTTGATGCCTACCGGCGATTTTTGTCCAGTAGTCTTAGAGAGAGGGTGATTTAGGTGTTTAGAGGAATAGGAACAACAGAATTAATCATAATAGCGGTACTTTTGCTCATCCTTTTTGGTGGGAAAAAGCTTCCGGAATTAGGAAAATATATAAAACAGGCTTATATGAAAGTCAAGGAGTCTATTAAGCGTTAATGTTAAAAGCCAATGTCTCTCCTTTTATAGAATCGGAATAGAATTTCTTCTTGTTGTTTGTCTTCTGTTATAATTAGTAGCCTCGAGGGCCCGTAGTCTAGCGGTAGAACACCGCATTCGCATTGCGGAAGCCCGGGTTCAATTCCCGGCGGGTCCACTCGCTAACGCTCGTGTCCTTACCAGCCGCCTGAAGAGCCGCCGCCGCCCGAAGAACCTCCGCCGAAACCTCCGAATCCTCCTCCGCCACCTCCCGAACTTCCCCCTCCCCAACCGCCGGGGCCTCTTCCTCTCCCACTAAAAAGACTCCAGAAGAAAAGCCATTTCCAAAACCAATTTTTATCGCGCCTCTTTTTTAGATCCGTGTATGCTTTCTTACCCAATAGAAGATACATAAATCCCAAAACAAATCTTCCGACAATAAGCGATGCGATAAAAAAGAAAACCAGAATAAATATTATTACGAAAACTACATTGCCGGTCATGGAACTTGAGCTTGTACCCGCAGGGGCGGCGGTTCCGCTTATTTGGTTTTCCATGGCATCTACTGCGGCCAATGTTCCGTCATAATATTTTCCGTCTTTATACTGGGGCGAAATGACATTTCGGATAATATCTCCTGCTTGGGCATCGGTAAGGTTCGGTTCCAATCCGTAACCAACCTCTATCCTCATTTTCCGCTCATCAATAGCCGCGACAAACAATATTCCGTTGTCTTTTCCCTTCTTCCCTATCTTCCAGTTTTCAAAAACCTTAACCGCAAAATCGTTTATATCTCCGCCACCCAGGCTTTTGA
>Ga0315284_10000887_pt1 | contig 41141 bp, 47 predicted proteins | sample YL17G09_16_MG_FD_203696 | JGI IMG/M metagenome (GOLD analysis project Ga0315284, IMG submission 203696) | Sediment microbial communities from Yellowstone Lake, YNP, Wyoming, USA - YL17G09_16 | ecosystem: Environmental > Aquatic > Freshwater > Lake > Sediment | place: USA: Wyoming | collected...
AAAAAACTCGGAGGATCAGACAAAATCTACCGAAGATCTTCCTAAGAGCGGACTAAAAGAAAAGAAAGTTACCTCTACTAAGAATGATGAAAAGGATTATATACAGCCTCCTACAGAAGACGAGGATCAATCAAGAGTTCCCTTTTTCAAAGAAGTTGACAAATTCAAAAAACTTTCTGAATTTCCAGTTGCTGGAGATAAAGTTAAATATACTTATCCAAAACAGGACAAAAAAGAGAAAAAGCACATCGTTAAAGGTGGAAAAGGCAAAGAGCTCAAACTTGCAGCCACCAAAATTAAAAAGAAGTAATTTTATATCTCTTGACAGTTTTTATATTTGTGTTAGTATTGACACATAAATGAAAACTGATCTAAAATCCACACTGTCAAGGTGTCAGAAACTAAAACCAGACTTACTTGTAATCTCTGATCTGAAATGGAAGTATTTGGTAAGAAGTACGTTAAGAGGTAAAAACATATTAATTTTGGGAGAAACCGGCTGTGGGAAAACACTAGCTGTGACCAGTGTAGCCAACGCAGTTGGAAAATTGGAAAAGTTTGAGAAATTTAATTTGGGAAGCACTCAAGATCCTCGAAGTTCATTGATTGGAAATACTCACTTCGATAAACAGACGGGCACAATATTCAACGAATCCACATTCGTCCGTACAATCAGAAACCCAGAATCAATAATTCTTCTAGATGAAATAAGCCGTGCTCATCCTGATGCGTGGAATATTCTAATGTCTACATTAGATGACACTCAAAGATATTTGAGATTGGATGAGAAGATTGATAATGAAGTAGTTAAAGTGGAAACCGGTGTCACGTTTATAGCCACCGCAAACGTTGGAAACGAATATACTGCGACAAGAGTTATGGATAGAGCTTTATTGGATAGATTTCCTGTTAAAATAGAAATGTCCCGACTCGGAAAACAAGAAGAATATGATTTGATGGTAAGACGGTTTAAATTGACTGAAAAAGATATGTTAAAAACATTATCTGATATAGTCGAAATAGCCGAACACGTTCACCAGAACAAAAATTCGACAGATTCTAAATTAACAAATTCCATATCCACACGAGGAGTTGTTGAAATGACGGAATTGATTCAAGATGGATTTTCTTTAAAAGAAATCGCGGAGTGTGTCATTTATCCATTCTTCGACGACTCCGGTGGCGTGGATAGTGAAAGAACGTATGTCAAACAACTGGTACAGAAATATGTTCCCATAGATGGAATATCTGCCACACCATTTACAGCTTCCCCAAAACCTAACTCTAACGCTCCTTTTTAAAATGGAAACATATTCCGATTTTTGGATAGATGACATAGACGTTCCGAGTTACTCTGATGAATCAGAAGGTGATTCATTTGACATTAACCTTATTAAATTGGCCAATTCAAAAAGAGCTATAAGTAATTTCGTGCATATTTTAACAAACAGTCAGATACAAGTATTATTCAATACAAAAGAAAAGAATGCTACGGATGGTAGAGTGGTATATTTGTCAGCGGATATAAAAGAGAAATCGGATTTTGATATTGCGGTAGGGTTAGCTTTACACGAAGGTTCTCACGTTCTATTAAGTGATTTTGAGATATTAGTTACATTGTGGGGTAGAATTCCACGATACCTATATGATATATCTGAAAAAAAAGGGTTGAATAAAGAACATGTCCTCATACTGTTAAAAACTATTCTTAATTATATTGAAGACAGGTTCGTAGATCAATATGTTTATAATATGGCTCCCGGCTATCGGGGATATTATATATCTATGTATAACGAATTTTGGAATTCTGATTCCATTTCCACCGGACTAGAATCTCAGCTATACAGAACTCCGTCTATAGATTCATATTTATATCGAATAATTAATTTAACAAACCCCTCCACCGATTTATCAGCTTTGCCAGATTTAAACAAAGTTCATGGTTTGATTGGATTGGATAATATATTAAGGTTAAAAACTCCCCGAGATAGGCTTTTGTTAGCGGATACTATAACCGAGATAGTGTTGAGAAACATATGTGAGACTCAATATAAAAAGGAACCGTCCGTTTCTTCTCCATCCGGAACACCCTCCTCAGACAACTCTTCGGGAAATGAACCAGTGGGGAAAACTGATAAAACTCCGGATTCTAATAAATCTGTAGAGGATGTCATCGGAGGAAATTCGGATTCTTCATCGGTGGAAAAATCCGCAGAAAATATTTCAAAATATGTTGATAATATTGGAACCGATGACTCTCTTACTAAATCTAAATTAAACAAGATAGAGAAAGGATTTGAAAAACAAAAAGAATTTTTATCCGGAGAAGTTTATAAAAAGAAATTGACTCGACAGGAAGAAACGACTATATCCGCTATAGAACAAAGTGGAATGACACTCGTTAGAGTGGGATCTGACTTGATTAATGGAAATAACTATAGAGGTATAGAATGTATCATGGTTAAAAAATTGACCAGAGAGTTATTGTTTAGCTCTGAGTTTCCGCTGGCGTCTGGAGAAGCATCGGTTTACAATATTTCCAAACAAAAAACAGTGGATAAAACAATGGAAAATTCTATTCACTGTGGAATAAGATTGGGAAAAATTCTTGGAAATAGGCTTCAGTTAAGACGAGATATAAGAAATACCAAATTCATGAGAAAAACTTCCGGTAAAATCGACAGCCGAACAATATCGGAGTTAGGGTTTGATTCAGAAAATATATTCTATTCAAACCAAGTAGATAAATATAATAAATCTATATTACATATAAGTGTCGATGCTAGTTCTTCTATGAGAGGAGAAAAATGGTACAATACGATGACAGCTGTAGTTGCAATCTGCAAAGCAGCATCTATGATAGATAATTTAGAAGTGAGCGTCAGTCTTAGAACTACAGTGATAAGCATGAAAGGGAAAACCAATCCATATGTGATAATAATATATGATTCTAAGGTGGATAAGTTTAATAAAATACCAAACTATTTTAGTCATTTAAGACCCAACAATACCACTCCGGAGGGTTTGTCATTTGAAGCGTTAATTGATAACTTGCCAAATAGAAGTTCGGATGAAGAGGGTTATTTCCTAAACTTTTCAGATGGAATGCCATATTTTTCATCTACTGTAGATGGGTTTGAATTAAATTATTTTAATACTTTAGCACACAACCACACCAAGAAACAAGTTTCTTTTATAAGAAATAAGGGATATAAGATATTATCGTATTTTATAACAGATACACCTGACAATGTAGATTTATCCAATAAAAAAAATGAATCATATCTTAAAATTAGGAACGCATTTAAAACAATGTATGGAAAAGATGCTTCTTTTGTGAACGTAAATAATATAGTAGAAATATCAAAAACGATGAATGCCCTCTTTTTGAGAAAAAATGATTGATGTAAGTAAAAAAACAGTTGACATCTTATGATAAGATGTTATAGTAAAGATGTAGGTTATAAAATTATGAATACACAAAACACACCAAATAAAACGGGACGGAAGAATAAAACCAAATTAGTAGTAAATTGGCCCACGTCTCATTTCACCATCAAGGAGCTCCACGCTTTAAACCCAGACTTTGTTGAGATCACGTTACGAGTGAGACTTCAAGGTTTTCTTGAGCGCTCGGAAGTTACAGAACTCGGAACTCTCCACATGGAAAAGGGACGACCAAAGTTGGTTTTCGCTAAGTCTCCAGTAAACGCCAAGGTAATTGAGTCGGCGAAGAACTCCGGAGTATTGTTCTCCGAATCTACCACTGTAAAAGTGACCGATATCACTTCTCCAACTCAGCCAGCTGTAACTCTCAAGAGTGAGCCAGCCAAGAAGTCCGTTGGACAACCAGCGTAATACGACACTTCGTTATGTCGGATAAAAGGTCGCATGGAAACGTGCGACCTTTATCTTTTATCATAGATTTTACCTATTTTTATATATTCATCCACATCATAATAGTTAATTCTAATTCTCTTGTTTAGATTTTTAATAACCGCAGCAGCTCTATTTTTGCTTCCATATATTATTGGAATATCTAACTCTGAGTCAAACAGTACACATGTGGTTGAATCTATTTCTATATAATGAAATAATGTTTCTTTTGGATTGATTTTTTTGTATGTCATGATATACTTTTCTAATAAATATGAATTCAACTAACAATTTTTTCGATATTCCTGATTTTGATTACGTCGGCGAGAAGAAAAAATTTATAGATAATATGAATTTTTTAAAGTTAATGTCGGTAGAGGAACAAACTTTCTATAAAAAATGGTATGAATTACAGAGCTACCAATCGTTTATTTCCAATTCTTCTTTGGTAAAAGCAAAAATATGGAATCCATCCGATATAGAAGATGAAAAATTAACACTGGCCGAAATAGAAAATATAAACCCAACGATAGAGTTGGTGAATTCTGAGACAACGGAATCGGATTGGTTAATGTTGAGAATATTCTGTCACACTATGGAGTTTAGTCAGACTCCCGGACGATTTTTAAAGTTTATTATTCACGACGGAAATAATTCAGATCGTCGTTATTTAGGAGCCATATCTGTATCAAGCGACGTAATATCCATAAGTGATAGAGACAACTACATAGGATGGAAATCTGAAAATAAGTTACAAGACCACAAAAGAATAAACAATAGCGCAATTGGAAGTTGTATCATGTCAACCCAACCGTTTGGATACAATTTCTTAGGCGGGAAACTAGCGGCGTGTCTGGTAACCACGTCCACTGTTAGAGATTGTTGGAAAAAGACATATGATAACATTTTAGCAGGAATGACCACTACCAGTTTATATGGAAGTTTTAGTATGTATAATGGATTAAAATGGTGGCATAAATGTGGGAGCAGTGCTGGAAAAATGTCTATTAAACCCGATGACAACCGTTATAAAATCTGGCATCATTGGTTACAGGAGAATAAATCTGAAGAATATAAGAAATCCATGTTACAAAAAGAAGGTGTATCTGGACCAGTGACGGGGGCCAAATCTCGAACCATATCTATGATTTTTAGAGAATTGGGAATAAAATCGTCCGATTATATGCATGGATACCAGAGGGGCGTGTATTATTCGTCTTTTTATGAGAATACTAAAGATTTTCTATGTGACAAATTAGAAGAGGATAAACTGATCATGAAACCATTGTTTATTAACGATAAAAGTGGCATACTTGACTGGTGGAGGCCAAAGGCTATGGAAAGATACAAACGGTTGAAATTAGAGGGGAAACTCAAAAAAGACATACTTTATTATAATTCTATGATAGGGATGTCATATTTAGAATCAAAAGAAAGGTATTTCGATGAAGTCGGAAGATAAAAACTTATTAAGAATATCAGAAAATGGAGATAAATCTATAGGATTATACACCGGAGGAGGATTGTTGTTATCAAATGGTTATAATAGAGTTGTGTTCGGAGGTCGAGGGAATTATGTTGAATTTCGAGACGATCAGATTATAAGCGACACAATTTACATACCGCCCAATCAATTATATAGATTGACCGATTTAAGAGTATATTATGTAGAATTTAGAAGTAGAGGATTCTCAAATGTTAAAGTTTATTACCAACTTAAAACGGTTGCGTATGCTGATTACAAAATCGGCATGTTTTATATATCCGCATCCGATCTGTTTTTGGACGGAAAACCAATTTTAAAACCAAATACGAACAATGAAAAAAGTTCAGAGTTTTTTGAATAAATTTAAAATAATGAAAAAGTTTGACATAGGTTTGATTTGAATGTAATCTATTAACACTAAACCGATATGAACAATGTGTGAATATCGAAAGTTAAAAATAAGGAAAAAAATGATAGCACGAAAAAATAAAAAGAACAGGACAGCGTTTGTTTACGATAGTTTTGCCGGACTAGAAACGTTCGTTTCAAAGTCGTTCAAGAACGCAAAGCAAGGAACTCGACTCACCATCCGAGATGGTTTTGACCGAGTTGATCTGACAGGTCGCCAAGTTAAGACTCTTCAACGAGTGTTGGCCCGAGCATCAAGAATCGCAGCAACCGCGTAATCCGAATAAGGATTCTTACGAAAGGGCCAGGAGTAAATTCCTGGCCCTTCTTACTTGTTATGTTAATACTCTTTACTTTTTTATTTACATCGATTTTTTGTTATATTTTCCCAAATATTATCCCAGTTGTTATTGGATTAATATCATGTTCTCTACTTTTTCAATCAGAATCCAATAGGATAAACTTGGAAAACATGCAATCAAATTTAGAATCTCAGCAGTCTTTAAATAAAAAATTAGAAAATGATATAAATATTTTGAATAAAAACCAGTCCGTGATAGTATTACAACTGAAAAAGAAAACCAATAATCATGGCGAAAACAAAAAATAATTCCAACAGCACAATAAAGTTCAAGACTTTATTTGATCATGTAAATCAGATTAGAAATGTTAAAAACCAAGAATATTTCAAAGGGTTATCCGATCAGGACAAAAAGTCTTTCAACCATTACATGATTTGTAGATTTCTGAGTATGGATTCTCGGTGCATTTATGAGGCATCATATCTGTCTAAAATATTTGATAAAATGGACAGTGAATCCTTTTATAAAGTATGTTGTGCCCTAATCCTACCAACTAAATTTACCCCATATATTAAAAGTAAAAACAAAAAGTTTCATTCTCGTCTGTTAGAGTTAGTTGGAAAAAAATATGAGATAAGCACCACAACTTCAAATGAATACTGTGAGATGTTGATCTCATCCGGCCATGAGGAAGAATTGAGGCAGATTTGTTCCAACTTTGGATTAACAGAAAAAGAAATTGATAAGATCGTTACCAAAGATGAAAACTAAAAAATACATTGGAATATCGGGTGTCGCACGAGTTGGTAAAGATTTATACTCTGATATTGCGGAGAGACTTTTATTAGATAAATATAATCTGTCTTCCGCCTCATTTGCGTTGGCATACTACATTAAAAAAGACTGTGAAGAATTTGTATCTGACAAACTATCCATAAATGTTTGGTCAGAACTTACAGAGGATAAAGATATTTTTAGGCCACTTCTAGTTTGGTATGGCGGCATAAAACGAAAACAAAGCAAGGGGAGATATTGGATAGATAAGGTTGATGAGGATATCAAAAAAACTGACGTAGATGTAATACTTATAACCGACATAAGGTTTGCCGTTTATGACTACGACGAAACATATTGGTTAAAACATCAATTGGATGGTAAATTGGTTCATATAGCAAAATATTCTACTCTGGGGATTAACACCAATAGATTTGATCTTCCACAGACGGTTAAGAAGTTTGTAGACCCGGCGAATGATCAAGAAATGATAAACGATCCCACACTTAAAAAATGGAGTGACCATAGAATAGAATGGGAAGATGTATCAAAAAAACACTCGGAGAAATATTCTTCTATATTAACAGACCCATATCTTGTAGATATAGTTGACAAATCTTTGATTTCAATGAAAATTGTATAAGTGAAAAATCTATATAATACATCGGATAACTTTTTTGAAATAGAAAAACCAAATACTCAGGTTGTATTAGAATCGTGTATAAACCCTACTCAGAATAAACTGTTTAGGGACACAATTGACATTCACCATTCATATGTTAAGTATAAAGACTCTCCAACTAGAAATTTAAGGTATTTAGTCTACGAGGGAGTTTCGGGGAATCACATTGGAGCAATAGGGTTAAGTAGCGCTACAATTGCTGTAGCATGCAGAGATAAGTTCGTAGGTTGGAACAATGAAACTAAAATGAAGAATTTGAATAAACTTGCAAATAACTCAAGATTCTGTTTAATACGACAAAACTCTACCATAAAAAACACCGCAAGCATGACACTAAAAGCCATCAGAATTGTTGGTTCAAAGGATTGGAAATTAAGATATGGCGACGATTTGATATTGATAGAAACGTTCGTCCTACCAGAGAGAGAGGAAGAATATGATGGAAAGAAATTGAGAAATGGGAGTTGTTATATATCAGATAATTGGATAAATGTTGGGATGACATCGGGAGCCAGCATCCAAAAATCTCCAATGCTGTTGTGGGCCAAGGAAACCGGTGAGAGAGGCCGCCTCGCCAGAGAAGATAAAAAAGAGTGTCTTAGGATATACGGAACGTATTTGGGGGATCACAATGGAAGCGGTTATAAAGTTACAGAAAGTAAGAAAAAGATAGTGTTTGTCAAACCCCTTGTCAAAAATTGGAAAAAGATTTTAAATTCATAAACATATGAGTGAATTTTTCGAATATAACAAACCTGACTTAGAATGTAAATATAAAATTCTAGTTTGGCCAAACATAACCTATTCTGAGGATTTAGAAAAAGATTCTTATGTTGTAGTATTATCCAATGTAATCAGAGTAGTGAACAGTTTAATACCAGGTGTTTTTTGGACTATAATTACTCCTAAAGAAGTCAATAGTCTCAAGTTTGATAATACGGAACAGATAATTTATGATATGCCAACGTATCCTAACTCTATGAGAATACATTTTGATTTCAAGAAAGTATTAAATCTAATAGACTGGAAAAGGAAAGATTATGACATTGTGTATTCACATTTACCAGAACACACGCTTCAGTTATCAAATTTATTTTATAATCAAACAAATATACGCCCAAAATTCATAGGATATTGTCATTGGTATGAAGTATCTGAGAATACATCTTATTCAAAGAATGTTTTTTTAAATAACATATCGGGGACATTGGAAATGGAAGAATGTGGGGTTAATTCGTCATGGTTAAAGAATTTGATAATAGATAGAGCTGCCGAGTTTTATTCTGATAAAGTTTTGAAAAAACTTGAAAAAATAATCCAACCCCACTATTTGGGGGTGGAGGTGGACCCATCATCGAAAGCTTTCAAACAGATTCCTAAGAGTATATTGTTTAATCACAGACCAAACGAATACACCGGCTGGGCAGATTTTTTAAAAACTATGGATTCTTTATATGAAGTAAGAAAGGATTTCACGGTGTATGTTACTCTAGCCGAAGAGGAACGTCCATATATAAAACGTGTAAATTTAAATAGAAAAGAATATGGAGATTTCCTGAAACAGATGCATGTGGGAGTAGGATATTTCAAAAATTATAGTGCTTGGTCACTATCAGTGACGGATGGATTAAGTAGGGGATTACCATACCTTCTCCCAAATAAACTGTGTTATCCCGAAATGGTGGGACAAGATTATTCTTTGTTTTTCAATAATGAAAAACAATTTATAATTAAAATGAATTCCATATTAGACGATGTAGATTTCAAAAACAAGCACAATTCGGAATTGTCTAAGATAACATACGATCTTCAATGGGAAAACTCTGTAAAAAGATGGTTCAATAATTGGGATATATTCGAATTCACAGGACTTTCTTCTGTTACTCCTAAGTGTGATGAGATATATGAGTTTATAAAACTGAAAGGATACGTTTCCAAAGAAACTTTAATGGATTTCTTAGGCTGGGGAGTAAACATATCCATCACTCCTTATAGGACAATGTTGAGAAAAAGGTCGGACATAGTATTCTTAAAAGATGGATACTTATATAAGAAATAATCTTCTCATCTTTTCTAATCTTTTCTAATCTTATCCACTACTTATGGATAATGGTTGATAAAGACAACGATAAAACTTCAATACAAGTCTCGGTGATCATTCGAGATTTGGTAAAAGAATTCTGCGATTCTAATGGTTTCAAAATGAATCGTTTCGTAGAAAAATCTATATTGGATGCCATATCCGGAAGTTATAACCTCAAAAAAGAATAACAATGAAACTAACAAAATCCCAATCTGAAGCTAAGGTGTATGAACTAACTGAAAAACTTATATCCGTAAAAAAAGATCTGAAAGATGTAAATGTTGGATATAAAGAAACAATCAAAGAAATAGAATCTGAAATTAAATCGGTTATTGAAGATTTTAATTTACAAACTCCTGCTGTATAAGATGATATTATCCAGAAATAAAGTAAAAAATATAGCACTGTCTAACGTTTTTAAAAAACTCGTTTTTAAAAAACTCGTTTTTAATAGCGGGGGAAAATTGGTAAATTAATTATGAAAAAGAAAAAAATACTATTGTTATCAGACGATTTAAGAATGTTCAGCGGGGTGGCTTGTCAAAGTAGGGAACTTGTTATGAGCACCATTCATAGATACGATTGGGTTCAAATTGCTGGAGCTATAAAACATCCCGAAACGGGAAAAATTGTAGACATGTGTAAAGCTGTAGCGGATCATACTAAGGTTTCGGATGCATACCTCAAACTATATCCCTGTGATGGATATGGAAGTGAAGATGTGTTAACCGCTGTAATGGGGATGGAGAAGCCGGACGCCCTATTACATTTCACAGATCCTAGATTTTGGGCCTGGCTCTATCAGATAGAGAGGAGAATTAGAGAGAAAATTCCTCTAACCTACCTAAATATTTGGGACGACGTGCCATTTCCGATGTGGAACCTTCCTTTTTATGAAAGTTGTGACGCTCTCTTTTCCATAAGTAAACAGACTTACAATATTAATAAATGGGTTTTAAGACCTGAAAATTGTAGAACTGTGGACGGAGATCTTGATAAAGAAGGAAATTTGATAAAAGATGAAGAACAAATTAAAAAGGAAATTGATAAAATATGAGTGTAAAAAATAAACATCTAATACATTATGTTCCTCATGGAATAAACAGCGACGTATTTTTTCCAATTCAAAAAAATGATGAAAGACTAGTCGCTTTCAGAAAAGGGCTGTTTGGAGATAAGGATTATGATTTCGTATGTTTTTATAATAGTAGAAATATTAACAGAAAACGGACGGCGAGCATAATGTTAGCGTTCAGATCTATGTGTGACAATTTACCGAAGGATATGTCGAAAAGAGCTATATTGGTATTGCATACTGAAAAAATATTGGATGCGGGTACTGATTTAGGAGTAATTGCTGAATCAATGTTAGCCGAACTTAATGTTTTAATTTTAGAAAACAGATATTCTCCGGAAGACATGAATCTTCTATATAACATTGCAGATATCACAGTGAATATTAGTTCCAACGAAGGATTTGGGTTGAGCATAGCGGAATCTATCATGACTGGAACTCCTGTGATTGTCAATGTCACCGGCGGGCTTCAAGATCAAATAGGACAAAAGGATGACAATGGAAATCCGATTGAGTTCGGTGTTAGTTTCGGTTCCAACAACGTAGGAAAATATAAAAGACATGGAGTTTGGGCTAAACCCGTCTGGCCTACAGCCAGAGTAATTCAGGGTTCTCCGGCTACCCCTTATATATTCGACGATCTATGTAAATGGGAAGATGTCGCTGACGCGATGATGTATTGGTATTTGATGGCTCCAGAATCCAGAGAGAAGTGTGGATTTGAAGGCCGCCGCTGGGCAATGAATGAGGGAGGATTGAATCACAAAAACCTGGCAGAACAGTTTATTAAATCTATGGATTTTACACTGGATAATTTCGTCCCAGAAAAACCATACAGCTTACATGTAGATTCGGAGTATGTGGGACATACCATGCCAACTGGAGGTTTCGGATTTGAAATTCCTCCAATTGATAAGATTCGTGTAATGGAAGAAATATTATCATTAAAACTATGAACATACAATTATCAACAGACATATTAGATTCAGGAATTGAACCCCAAACTGGAAATACATCGATCTCACAAACTCAAATTACTGAGAAAAAATTGACATTTTTTGAAAAAATTAGAAATTTTAGAAATGAACTGAGATTATCAAAATCTCCACGCCTGTCGGCTTTTCAAAAAGAAATGCAGTTAAAGGCGGGAATTGTTCCAACATCCGTATGTAGAGTTTTTATAGGGGATGGAATGTCATTGGATATGTCGGAATACCCAACGGTAATGCAGTATTTAAAATTTAAGATATGTGGCTTCAGATATATCATTTTAAAGGATAAAATAAGTTGATAAGTTTCAGAATATGGTTATATTAGTGACACATGATTATACAAGTATTAAAAAATGACACATATAAGGATGAAGAAAGTCTGCCAAAATCCGCTACAGAACGTTCTACGGGAAAAGATATAGTCTCCACGTCCGATCCGGAAATTGTGGGCGTAAAAAATAAAATCTGGGACTATTATTACGATTCTATCGATTATATTCAATATAGAACTAACTTATTCGTCTCAGTTCAAAAAGATACAACTTTCGGCGTCCGTGGATCATTTGAAGATTATGATGTATTGGGATTTCCCAGATCATCCATTTCAAAATATAACTTGATGTTAGCTAATTCCATCTGTTTAATTGATGCTGATTATAGGGGAGAAGTGTTACTGAGGTTTAAATATATATGGCAACCATCGGATATGTTTTTTTACCACGATAATAGTGTTACCGGAAAACTCGATTTAAATAAAATATATAAGAAGGGCGACAAAATTTGTCAGTTAAAAATAACAAAATCTGAGAATGTGAGTTTTAAATTGGTAGATGTGTTAGATGACACTAATAGAGGAACCGGGGGGTTCGGAAGCACCGATACTTCTATAAAGATACCCACTCATATTACGGATTTATATCAATCGTCACCGACATTAACTCCAAAAACAAAATACAGTGATTTAGTTAAAGAAAGAGAAAAATAAAAATATGAAACCAATGTGCATTTTACAATCCCCGCTTTTTACGAGAAGCGGATATGGCGAGTGGAGCCTGGCTATGGCCAAGTCTCTATTGAGATATGACAAGTTCGATTTAAAAATAGTTCCCACAAGATGGGGAGGTTGCCCATCGAAAAATACCATTGAGGATTTGAACGATGATGCAGAAAAGGAATTATTCAATAGAATAATACGGCAACAGATACAAAAACAACCTGAGGTTTTTATTCAAATATCAATACCCAATGAATTTCAGGCACCCGCGAAGTTCAACATTGGAATGACGGCTGGAATAGAGACTACTGTCCCTCCGGGGGAATGGATCGAGGGTCTTAATAGAATGAACGCGAATTTCTTGTTATCCAAGTTTTCTAAAGATATATTACAGTCGGTCACGTTTACAAAACAAAATCCAAATGGAACTAAAGAAGAAACAAAATCCACAAAACCTATGGAAGTGGTAAATTGGGGAGCTAATACTTCCATTTACAAGAAAACCTCTGAAAAATCTATTTCTCTAGAAGAAGAAATGTCTTTGGTGAAAGAAAATTTTTGTTTTCTGTTCGTAGGACAGTGGACTCACTCAAATTTATATGGAGATAGAAAAGATATAGGAATGTTGGTAAAAACATTCTGTGAAACTTTCAGAGGAAAGAAAGATAAGCCGGCCCTCATACTGAAAACGTCCGGAGTCTCTTTTTCTAAGATGGATAAACACGACACTTTAACAAAAATACACAACATAAAGGCCCAAATTCCCGGAGGAGATTTACCTACAATTTATCTTCTTCATGGGGAGTTACCAGATGTTGATATGAACGCATTGTTTAATCATGATAAAGTCAAGGTACACATCAGTTTTACACATGGAGAAGGTTATGGACACCCATTATTATTGGCAAGTTTAAGTGGGAAACCTATAATGGCTCCGGATTGGAGCGGACATTTAGACTTTATGGATCAGTATACCGCTAATTTGTTGCCGGGAGAAGTAAAACTCATATCTCCAGAATCCGTAAATCAATGGCTTGTAAAAGAATCATCTTGGTTTTATGTAAATTATGATAAAGCCAAAGAAAAGATGTCGGGGATTGTAGAAAATTATGAAAAACTTTTACCTAAAGCTGAGAAATTGAGATTACAGAATATGGAGAAGTTTAGTAATGAGGCCATAGATAAACAGTTTCATTCCATGTTGGATAAACATGTTCCCGAGTTCTCCATTGATCTTCCAATAGTTCTTCCAAAACTAAAGAAAATCTCATTGCCGAATTTGAAAAAAGTTGAGCCGGCTGTTGTATAATATGTCGGATACGCCTTTCATATCATATCTGGTAACATGTAAAAATGAAGGATACCAACTGCAGTTTTTATTAGAACTTCTATACAAATACAAAGAAGGGGCCGAATGTATAATCTTGACGGACGACGTTACTGATGTGGATACGTTGTCTGTAATTGATAATTGTAAGAGAAATCCATTTTTTAAAATAGAAAACCACGCTCTTAATAGAGACTATGGAGCCCATAAAAATGTAGGTAAGTCGTTTTGTTCCGGAAAATACATTTTTCAACTGGACGCAGACGAATCCCCTAGTTTGACGTTGATGGAAAATTTGAAGGATATATTAGAATCCAATCCAACTGTGGAACTTTTTTGGTTGCCTAGAATAAACGATTTCAAAGGGGTAACGGAAGAACATGCGAAAAAATGGGGTTGGAGATTAGACCCATATGAGGATAGACAAATTGTGAATTTTCCTGACCCCCAAACCAGAATTTTTAAGAATCTTCCTCATATAAAATGGGAAAAAAAGTTACATGAGAGAATCACGGGTGCTAAGTTTGTGTCACATCTTCCAAATGAGTTTGAATTCTCATTGATACATAATAAAACTATGGAAAAACAAGAAGCCACGAATTTGTGGTATGGAAAAAACTTCACGGCTTCAGAAAATGGAGGGACATGATATTATTTTACAACGTATTCATAACAAACTCTCTTCCGGTTAACCAAGCTGGCTCTAAAATATTACCTGTAAAAAATAGAGGAAATCTTAGAAGCAGTGACAATTTAGATATACTCAAATATTCACTCGCTAGTGTAAGTAAAATCCACAATTGGAGTCAAGTAATACTGTTCATAAAGTTGGATGATGAATATCATTCCCGCCAAGAAGAATTAACCAAGTTCATTCACTCGGAGTTCAAAAATCAATCTCTGATATTGAGATTTACAAGAAACGAGTATCAGAATGATTGGATAGAAACCTTTAATCTGTTTGACCCGAAAGATAGGTTAATATGGTTTTGTTGTAACCACGACCATATTTTTATAGACTATGATATAGAATATTTAAATAAGTTGGTAGATTTGATGTATAAAGAAGAGAAATACTGTTCTCTAATATTTTCACATTGGCAAGAGAATATTCGTAATATAAAATTTGGGATGGATGCCCGATATAGGGGAGGAGGATTTAACCCTTTGCAACTACCCAGAGAGTATAAAATAGAGGAATTTTATCTCTCAAATAGAGGAAATATAATAGATAGCATTCAGATAATCACGAAAGAGTTATATATAAACTGGTGGTTTGTTGGGAAATTTTGGGCTTCGTTTATCCCCCGGCCGGACTATTTCAATATCAGTCTGGCCCATAAAGAGGAACCTCTAGCTTGGCAAAAAGTTATAATTCCACTCAGAGAACTGTGCCGTCATTTCGACGGTTATTCACATGTAGGAATAGGAAATAATCAGTGTCCATCATTAGAAATTCCTTTAGGATTTTTTGAGAATGATATAAAAATAAAGTTAGGTTTTCCAGTTGATAGAAAATATACAAACTTTAATCCTTGTAATCCCCATTATTTTGCCTATAATGAATTGGGAACAGACTATAAATTCTTACAAGAAGATATTCCGTTTTTCTGGAAGAATAGAATATCAAATATAGAAACGAATCCGTCGATGGATGTTAATATGAACGTAGAAATGAGATTTAAGTCTATAGTGGAAAGTCTTTTTTATGAAGCGTTCCCAGTTGATACTGAGGTTATGCTGAAAATAATAAACTTATATATCGGTAAATATGGAGATTTTAGGGTAAAATGAACATAATTATTCCAATCGGAGGAAAAGGTGAACGGTTTAAGAATGAAGGTTACACAACGCCAAAAGTTTTGATACCGGTATTAGGTCAAGAAATAATTTTTTGGGTTCTGGATAGACTGTGCATTGATGTAGAAAATACCATAACAATAATTTACAATAATGAACTTGAAAATTGTGGATTAGAGAGTAGAATTAGAAATCGTTACAATAAATATAATTTTAACTTCATTAAAATGCCCCATCAATCCAATGGGCCAATAGAAACCATACTATACGGATTGAACAGACTAACCGAAGATCAGTTAGATGAGACTCTTTTGATTCACGATGGAGATTCGTTTGTCAAAACTTCAATTTTAGACAAAGTTAAACCGGGAGAACATAAAATATTCTATACCATAAATGATAACCCCAAACCTTTATTTTCCTATATAACGTTAAATGATGACAAAGTAACAAAGATAAGAGAGAAAGAAAAAATATCAGATAATGCTAATATTGGATGTTATCAGTTTTCCAGTGGAAGATTTTTCAAAGATTGGGCGACAGAAATATCTCCTGCTGGATACATATCCGAAGTTTATAGAATAATGTTAATGGGGAAAGAAGTTGTATTGTCAGAAAAAATAGAGCCAGATGATTTCGTATGTCTGGGAACACCTGCGCAAATAATACAATTTTCTTCTAAAACAAAACAACTACCAAAAAGATTCTGTTTTGATTTGGATAATACGTTGGTTTCATACCCAGTTGATTCAGGCGACTACTCCACCGTCACACCAATTGAAAAAAACATAAAGTTTTTAAAATCGTTACATCAATCCGGACATTATATCATAATATATACCGCCAGAAGAATGAAAACACATGGATCTAATGTATCAAAAGTTATTCAAGATATTGGTAAAATAACTCTGGATACATTGGAAAAATTTGAAATTCCGTATGATGAGATATGTTTCGGAAAACCATATGCGGATTTTTACATTGATGACTTAGCGGTTAACATTCATGAGGACGTTGAGAAACAAACAGGATTTTACATAAACTCTGTAGAACCTAGACACTTCAATAGAGTGGAGTTTACTGATAAAACAGTAATTAAACGATCCGATAAAGATTTATCTGGAGAAATTAATTTCTATAAACAGTGTCCCAATGAGTTAAAAAAATATTTTCCAACTCTCATAAGATCTACGGAAACTGAGTTAGAAACCGAAAAAATAGAAGGGAATTTGGTATCAAAAATGTATTGTAACTCATCGTTGCACGAGTGTCACATAGATACATTATTTAATGTGTTGAATGCCATCCAATCGTGTAAATTTTTTGATATGGTTGACATTTATGAAAATTATTCTAACAAGTTGGTATCTAGATATAATACCTATGACTATTCCAGATTTGTCAATTCCAAAAAAACATTTGATAAAATAAACGAAAAACTAATAGAATATCAGTTGAGGAAATTGGGATGGATGTCTGTTATTCACGGAGATTTTGTTTTTTCAAATATATTTATAAACCCTAAAGATGAGGTGAAGTTGATAGATATGAGAGGAAAATTGGGAGACAAACTAACAATCTGCGGAGACATAAACTATGATTACGCAAAATTTTACCAATCTCTCATAGGATATGATTTCATTCTTAACGACAGATATCCTCCAATGATGTATTCCAAAAAATGTATAGATTATTTTGAATCTAAGTATAAAAAATTATACGGAGAAGAACAGCTTGAATATCTTAAATATATAACCGCTAGTTTATTATTTACCCTAATCCCCCTTCACAATAACAACAAATGTCAGTCATATTATAATTTGATAGAATATCTGATATAGTTTGACTTTATTATTCTCTGTGATAGTGTATCTTACATATGAGTTTCGAAATATTAAAATTTGAAGTTCCCGGAGGAAGTGCTGGAACTTCCCGAGAATTTTGCACTAGATTGAAAGACGCATATATAGAACCTATCTCCGCAACTGTAAACAACAAAATTCAGAGTAATTATGTAAATGTCTGGCATGATAACATGAAAGTCGTCGCTGGAATAGACAAACAACTTCAGATTCAAGGTTCTCCGGGAACGATCTACGACCCCAAAAGTTTAAACGATAGTGTTGTTTATGATGAATATGTAGATGATTCTATTTGTTTTATCCACGACGAAGCTGGTATAAATTACCAACATTTCTTTTTTTGTTTTTTTGGAAGATTCTATTATTTTGACGAACTTAGAAAAACACAAAAAATAAAACTTGGAATATTGGAAGATTTCTATACCGATGTGGGGAACAGCACTTTCATTAAAGAGTGGATTAATCTATGTTATGGGAAAGATGTAGAAATAGTGGTTCTCAAAAAAAATATAAGATACAAAATTAGAGATTTGATTCTTCCAAACGCATTTTATTGTTTTCCACAACCATCTGGTTATAGACATATCGTGGATATGATAAGGAAAGTGGTAGATAAGGTTGATCCATTTCCAGGAGAGTTAAAAAAAGGAGTTTATATATCAAGACAAGATACAATAAAAAGAGGTTGGTATCATGGCCGGGAAATGAAAAACGAATTGGAACTGATAGAGTTAATTAAAACTGAATTGGGGTTTGATATAATAGAGTTGATGGATTATAACATGGGGGACAAAATTAGAATATTCAAATCATATAAAAACATAATACAACAACACAGTGCATCTACTACTAATATTTTATTCTCAAACCCAAAGACCTATCATTTTTTGATAGAAAACCCTCAACAAAACTGGTGGTTGACACCAAAATGTGAAGAGTGGTCTACGATGACAAACTCTAGATTGATCAAAATTTCTGGTCAAGGAGAACTTCTAGAATCAGAAATGGACCCGAACAGTTTAGATCGTAATAACATTCCGTGGAGATTAAATAATGTGGAATCTATAGTCGATTCCATAAAACAATATATAGGATAACATGCAAGAGATACTAAAACTAGTAAAAGAATTTATAGACAAAAAGTCCGCTGACAAAACTTGGTCACCCGGAAAAGATTGGGTTCAATATTCAGGACCAGTTTTTTCCAGTGATGAATACGTCGCTGCCATCAGTTCTTTGTTAGATGGTTGGTTGGTATTAGGGAAAGATGCCATTAGTTTTGAGAATGAGTTTCCTAAACAGTTTAATAAAAAGTATGGGATATTGACTAACAGTGGAAGTAGTTCAAATTTATTAATGTTATCTGCGTTAACTTCTAAAAGACTTTACAATTTAAAGAGAGGAACTCGGGTTATAACCCCAATAGCAGGCTTCCCGACTACATTGAATCCTATATTTCAACTGGGATTCGAGCCCGTATTCGTGGATATAGACATTGATACACTTAACCTAAATTTGGATCAAGTAGAACAAGCGGTTAAACTAGGAGCCAAAATTATAACATTTGCCCATGTGTTGGGAAATCCACCTAATATGGATAGGTTGATGGATATAATAAATATCCACAAATTGATTTTTTTAGAAGATTGTTGTGATGCGTTAGGGTCTACTTATAAAGGAAATCCACTAGGAAGTTTTGGAGAAATGGCCAGCTGTAGTTTTTATCCGGCCCACCACATAACTATGGGAGAAGGAGGTTTCGTAGCATGTAACACTCAGTTACAAGAAGTAGTAACCAGAAGTTTTAGAGAATGGGGACGAGGGTGTTATTGTGTTGGAAAAAAAGCTAATTTGTTAAAAAATGGATCGTGTGGAAAAAGATTCTCAAATTGGCTCCCAGAACTTCCAGATGAAATATTTGATCACAAGTATGTATATGACGAAGTTGGTTACAACTTAAAGCCAATCGAGTTACAAGCATCAATCGGACTGGCTCAGATGAAAAAGTTGCCAGAAATTCATAGTAAAAGAAAATCTAACCATTCTAGATTATTCAATATTTTTAAAAAATATGAGGAGTTTTTTGTATTACCTAAGGCTACAGAGGGGTCTGATCCGAGTTGGTTCGCTTTTGCGTTGACAATCAAAGATGGTTCTCCGTTTAAAAGAAAAGATATCGTTGACCATTTTGAGAGTAACAAAATACAAACTCGCCCATATTTTGCCGGAAACATTATGTTACAGCCAGCATATGATGGATTGATGGATAAACGGGATGTGGTATCAAAGTTCCCAAACGCTAGAAAAGTTACAACTGACACATTTTTCTTAGGAACTAGTCCCGTGATAACCGAAGAACAGTTAAACTATATAGAAACTGTAACTAATAAATTTTTTACAACAAAATGAAATCCGATAAAATAGCCTGCTTATTTTTTAACATATCGCTCGGAGTTAATAGGTATGAATCTGATAACTTCTTCGAACCAAACGCGGTGAAAAGCTTCAAACGTTGGAATCCTGACGTAGAAGTTCATGTAATAAATAATTCAAACTTTCACGAATATATGAAAGATTTGGAAATAGAAGAATATTACGAAGATATTGGGTTAATAATGTTGATGGTTATAAAACGGATGTTTGAAAAGTATAATTACAAAAAAATATTTCAACTCGGTATCGATACGATAACATGTTCTAGACTTGACGAGTTTATAGATAACTGCGTCGATGACATAATATGCACAACCGGAACATTTCATTCTGTGGTAAATGAACATTATATTACTCCAATTTTGGAGTTTATCGAAGGAGATATGTTGTATAGAGATGTCGCGTCTATTAATGGAGACGTGGTTTGTATAAACAATAAAAGAGCAGCATCGGTGCTGTTAGATACCACATTAAAAATATACACGTCTCAGACATCTCAAGGTGGATTGAATTATTGTTATATAAATCAGAAAGAATTGAAGTTATCTGTATCGATAGTAGATTTCCCATATTTTAAAACTAAGGTGGTATACAATATAAGATCTAAAGGTGTTGTTGGTGGATATTGTTTAGTTAGAGGAAATGTATTGGATGGCCGCCGGGGTAGAGTTATTTCGAATACATATCCATCTACATTATTTGTAGTTAAAGACGATAAACTTTTTACTCACGATGATAAACAGATAAAGGTGTTCCATTTTTGTGAAGGGTTAGGTTATAAAACGGACGATGTAGATGAACTAACATATGACGAACAGATAAATGAGATGAAGACCATGTGGTTTAACGAACGTACTTTGGAATTTTTTAAAAATAAATGTGAGTGTATTTTTTAGAATATAAAAAATTCCACAATTTCATTGTAGATATGTATTTGTATGATTAAAATTGTCTACATCACGGGTTGTCTTGGTTTCATAGGTTCATATGTAACCAGAGAATGTTTAAGGAAAGGTTGGTATGTTAAAGGGATCGACAAAATGACATACGCTGCTCGCCCGGAACTACTCGACGAGTTTTCAAAAAATCCAAAATTTCATTTTGAAAAAATGGATATATGTGACATAGATAGATTGGTAGATTGCGATTATTTTATTAACCTTGCTGCCGAAAGTCACGTAGACAATTCCATCAGAAAAAGCGAAGAATTTCTACATTCAAATGTAGATGGAGTTTATAACATATTAGAATTGTTAAGAATTTATCAAAGATCTTCTGATTCATCTCCCACTTTTATTCATTTTTCAACTGACGAGGTATATGGAGATATTGAAGTAGGAAGTCATACGGAATCAGATCCACTAAAACCAAGTAATCCATATTCAGCTACTAAAGCAGCTGCCGATCAGTTAATCCTCGCCTGGTCGCGGACATATAACCTTCCATATGTCATTCTGCGACCCACAAACAATTATGGAATTGGACAATATGTTGAAAAGTTAATACCAAAAACTAGTAAGTTTATTAAACTAAATCGTAGAGTTCCACTTCATAACAACGGAACCCCTCGTAGAACTTGGCTTCATGCACATGACACGGCTACATCTGTTATAAAAGTCATAGAATCGGGAATTAGAAATGAGATATATAACGTGTCCGGAAACTATGAAGATTCAAACATAAACATAATAAGAAAAATATTGACAGTTAAGTATGGAGTAGGGTATGATATCAATAAATACGTAGATTTCTCATATACTAGGGCAGGTCAAGATGTGAGGTATAGTTTGGACGATTCTAAATTAAGGTCGCTGGGTTGGTCAAATCAAATGAGTTTTGACTCGGAACTTCCTCAAATTATAGATTTTTACGATAACAATTTTATTTGGTAACATACCGTATATGAAAATTAAAGTAAGCGATCTTATAGCTGAATTTTTAGAAAAAGCAGGAATAGATACAATATTTGGAATAATAGGATCAGCGAACTCCCACATATTCAACTCCATAGATAAACGAGGTTACACAAAAATTATATGTGTTCATCATGAACAGGCAGCTGTTATGGCTATGGGTGCATACTTTCGATCTTCTGGAAGAATAGCTGCTTCATTGGTGACCGCTGGTGCGGGTTCATCAAACGCTATCACCGGAGTCGTCAGTAATTGGGCAGACTCAATTCCTGGAATAATACTCTCCGGACAAGAACAAGCTAAGTTTTTGGAACAATATGAGGGTATGAGAATGTATGGGATTCAGGGGTTTGATTCTCCAAAGATGGTTAAGGATACAACTAAACGCTCAATCACAGTTAAAGATGAGACATCTGTTCAACATAACTTGGAAGCAGCTCACTTCATAACTCGAACCGGAAGACCGGGCCCAGTGTGGATCGACTTCCCAATGGATGTTCAATCAAAAATGGTGGAACCTAGAGAATGGAATTTTATATCTCCGTTTGTGGAAGAGGAATTAACTGATTCCGAGAATTTTATATTGGAACAAGTATTAGAACAAATGTCTCAAGCAAAAAGGCCAATTATTTGGGCTGGCCACGGGATCCGTCTAGCCGGGATGAAGAATGAGTTTAGACAGTTAGTATCAAAACTCAAAATTCCTGTAATATTGTCTTGGAGTGGTATAGATTTGTTACACAATGACGACCCATATTATTTTGGAAGAGCTGGAGTTACCGCGATACGATATTCCAACTTCATAGTTCAGAATTGTGATTTTTTATTGGCTATCGGAACCAGACTCTCTTTATTACAAGCAGGATACGATGCATCTCAATTTGCTAGATCCGCTAAAATTGTTGTGGTAGACGTTGATAAAACTGAATTAGATAGGTTTGGAAAATTGAAGAATAATATTGTTCTGCCCCACGATTGTAGAACGGTGATGAAGAAGTTATCTTCGTCTGAAAAATCTTATTTTAAACCTGAGTGGGTAGATTATTGTAACAAGATGAAATCAAAATATCCTCTACTTGAACCATATCATGTGGATAATGGATATGCAAATTCATATAAGTTTTTGGATTTTTTAAGCGACAAGCTAAAAGGTAACGAGGTTATCGTAACTGATATGGGCACTGGGTTGTTGAGTGGACACTATTCAATTAAGTTGAAGCCAGATAATATGATGTTTACTTCCTTGGGCTTAGGAGAAATGGGTTATGGATTGCCTGGAGCTATAGGAGCAGCTTTTGCAAATCCGGATAGAGATATCATATGTCTGAACTGTGACGGTGGAATGATGATGAACCTACAAGAACTCCAAACAATAATACATCACAAACTTAGAATTAAAATTGTAGTGTTCAACAATGATGGATATTTGATGATTAAACATACTCAAAATTTATTATTCAAAGGAGAGAGAACAGCGGTTAGTAAAAATACCGGAGTAAGTTGTCCAGATTATAGTAAGTTAGGAGAATCTCTTGGATTTCATATAACTAAGCCAGTTAGGTTATGTGATGATACGCTGAGTTCAAAGATTGATGATTTTCTATCTGACAACGGCCCAACTATAATGGAAGTGTTCATGGATCCTGAACAGGATTTTTTACCAAAAGTAAAGGGAGTAGTAAACGAAGATGGATCTATAACTCCCGCAAGTCTTGAAGAAATGTCGCCGCTGTTGTCATATGAGGATATAGAAGAGGCTATGATTTCCGGAGTTGATCCGAAATCGAAAGTCATAAAAAGACCATGAAAATTAAAGTTGGAATTATAGGAAGTGGCAATATAGGGACAGATCTTCTAATGAAGACTCTGAAATCCGATATAATTGAAACCACGGCTTTTGTGGGAAGACGTGAATCCTCAGATGGAATTAAAAAGGCTATTGACAGAGGGATAGTCACATCCACCGATGGGATAGATTTTTTTAGAAAAAATCCAAACATATGCGACGTTGTGTTTGATTGCACCAATGCTTTTTCTGCTATTGAGAATAACGAAGTTTTTTCTTATCAGGGGATAAAAATTGTAGATTTAACTCCATCCAAGATCGGAGATATGTGCGTTCCTATCATAAATGGAGATATAATCAAAACCAAATCAAATGTGAATATGATAACTTGTGGAGGACAAGCATCTATCCCAATATTAAACTTGTTATCTACGTTAATACCTAATCAAATTGATTATATAGAAATAGTTTCTCAAGTAGCATCATTGAGCGCAGGTATAGCTACTAGGGTGAATATAGACAAATATATTCATACGACAGAATCAGCAATTTCACTGTTTACGAACTGTAAAAGTTGTAAAGTTATATTAAATATAAACCCAGCAGAACCGTGTGTGGATATGCAGACTACCATGTTTATAAAATCTAAGGGTCTAGATTTAAAATCCATATTGTCAGGAATAAAAGAAAGAATTGAGTTGGTAAGGAAATACGTTCCATATTATGATATGGTTATGGATCCAGTTATAAACGATGATGTATTAATTTTAAGCATCAGAGTCAGAGGCGCCGGAGATTATCTACCAAGGTATTCTGGAAATTTAGATATAATAAACTGTGCAGCAATAAACGTGGTGGAAAGATTATGAGCTTTATAACTATTAGTGATCCAACGTTGAGAGATGGAAACCATAGCGTTAATCATCAAATTAGCCTTAAAATGGTCGCTGAGTATTGTAGGTTCGCAGAATCTGCTAAAATACGAATCGTGGAAGTCGGTCATGGAAACGGACTTGGGGCATCGTCGTTATTAATTGGACAAATGCCTCATACAGACCGCCAACTTCTTTATACCGCACGAGAAAACTTAATTGATTCACAATTGGGAGTACATGTTATTCCTGGAATCGCTACCATAGATAGGGATATCTCACCCGCAATTGATATAGGTGTGGATGTGTTTCGAGTAGGATGTCACGTAACAGAGGCTAATATCACACAGCCACATATAGAATTTATAAGAAACTCCGGTAAAACGGCAGTTGGCGTATTAATGATGACTGCTCTGGTGGATATAAAAACTTTGGTGAGCGAGGCTCAGAAGATGGAAAAGTATGGGGTGTCAGATATTATCATAATGGATTCCACAGGAACATACTTACCATCTGACGTATCGGAAAGAATAAAGGCTCTGAGGAATGGGTTAGTAGTTGGGGTTGGGTTTCATGCTCATAACAATTTAGGTATGGCGGTTGCTAACTCCCTCGCAGCAGCAGAGTCGGGTGCAACTATAATAGATGCTACTATGAGAGGGTTTGGAGCCGGAGCTGGGAACACCCAACTTGAGGTTTTAATCCCGGTTCTTGAAAAAAGTGGGTTTTTAACTTACGTTGATTTTAAAAGAGTCATAAAAGAAGCCAATACCGTAATGGAATATATGATTGTAAAACCACCCACAGTTTCTCCAATTAATATTTTAACTGGACTAAATAAACTGTTTTCGGGTTTCGAAAAACCCATTATGAAGGCAGCCTCTCTCTATAAAGTCGAATATTCCGAATTGGTACGTTTATTGGGGGAAAGAAAACTGGTTGCGGGTCAGGAAGACCTTATCATGGAAGTAGCACAGAACTTATCCCTTCGGAATAAATAATGAAAATTTTGATGACAGGAAGAAACGGATTCATAGGTTCTAATTTAGCACTCACATTAGAATCTCATGGGCACGTCGTCTACTCACTTTCCTATCGAGATTCTTTTCCCGATGTAAGAGATGAAATACTAACTTTTAATCCTCAAGTTACAATTCACTGTGGTTGGTTTGGCGGAAACAATTACTCCCAGTCTAATGATATAGATCAATTTCATAAAAATATACCAAATGGAATAAAATTGATAGAAATATTAAAAGATATAAAAAATGACCATACGTTTATAGGTTTTGGAACCACCTTTGAATATGGTTTAAAGAATCATGTTGTTGATGAAGAAGAGGTGGAGACTCCGGTGGATCTATATGGAATGTCAAAGTTAGTTTTTAAGAACTATTCTAGGTTGTTATGCGAAAAATATAATGTAAATTGGACGTGGATTAGACCCTGTTACACTTATGGTCCGGGAGATGTCAAAACCAGACTAATTCCGAAAGTTATAAATAACATCCTATCCTCTCAACCATTAATGTTTGATGAGTGCAAATCCATTATAGATTATCTTTATATTGATGACTTTTCCAACGCTATTTTGAAATTAATAGACAACAAATCAATCGGGGTGTATAATGTCTGTTCAGGTCAGCAATATAAAATAAAAGATGTAATACTCAAGATATCAGAATTAATGAATTACGATTATAGAAAAATTATATTTGATCCGGAGTTGTATTCCAAAACATCCAAACCTCAGTTTATCTGTGCTGACAACTCTAAACTTAGATATACTATAGATTGGGAACCTACAACTAAAATTGAAGTGGGATTATCTAAAACTATAGAGAACATTAAAAAGAACCGATTATGAAAGATTTAGTAAAATTAAATGAAGATAATTGGCACTGGCCTATCAGAGATGTAACCAGTTGGGAGGGACAGAAGAAACAATCTGAGATATTCGAGAATATAAAACCATATGTCAAAAACCGACGAGTGATGATACAAGCCGGTGGAAATTGTGGATTTATATTAAGCAAATTTGTCGATAAATTTGAACACATTTATACATTCGAGCCAGACCCGGTGAATTTTTATTGTTTAAATTTAAACGTGACTTCAAAAAATGTCACAAAATTCCAATCCTGTTTGGGATCAGATAACAAACTAGTAGGAATAGAAGACCATCCCACAGATATAGGGGGTGTACATGTAAAAGGAGAGGGATTCACCCCATGTATACAAATAGATAGTCTCAAGTTAAACGGGTGCGATTTGATTCAGTTGGATGTCGAAGGTTATGAATATGATGCTTTATTGGGAGCCACCAACACAATTCAACGGTTCAAACCAACTTTGTGTTTGGAATGGTGTGAAAAATGGGCTAATAGATACAATGTTCAATATTCTCATCTAGAAAGTTTATTGGAATCCCTAAATTATAAACACGTTTCAAATTCGGGAGTGGATAAAATTTATACATATAAATCACAATGAATATTTTAGTTACAGGAAGCGACGGGTTTATTGGATCAAACGTAATTCGGTTATTATCATCGGATTCAAACCTAAAATTATTTCCCGGAAACAGAAAGTCGGTTAATCTATACTCACAAAAATCTGTAGAAAGTTTTATTGATAAAAACGAAATAACTGATATCGTACATTGTGCTATAGAAGGGGGTCATAAAAACGACAAAGTTGAAATGTTTTATAACAATTTGTTGATGTTTGAAAATTTGAAAAGACAATCTCATAAAATAAGAACGTTTATAAATATTGCAAGCGGCGCTGAGTATGATAGGAGACATTCCCTCTATGATGTTTCGACTTATGATTTAGGAAACTCCATACCCGAAGATTATTATGGATTATCCAAATATTTAATTTCGATGCGGGTAAGAGAAATGATAGGAGGAGTAAATCTTAGAGTGTTCGGGTGCTTTGGAAGAGGAGAACGCCCAGATAGAATGATCAGTTCGAGTTTAAAAAACTACATAAATGGAAAACCAATAGTAATACACCAAGATAGGTTTATGGATTTTTTTTACATAGATGATCTGGTATATGTGATTAATAAATTTTTATATAGAGATGATTCTGAATATTCATATTCGGAGAAAGATTTAAACATGTCATACGATATAAAGTTTAAATTGTCTGAGGTGGCTAGAATAATAAACAATTTGGATGATAAAAAAGTTCCAATTGTAATACAAGATGCCACTGCTGGAAACGATTATTGTGGAATGCCTCCGAGGTGGCCTTTCCAACACCATTTCATAGGATGGGGAAGAGGAATAACAGAATATTACAAGTCGATGAAAGTATGAACATAAAAGTATCAATGCATCTAATGCCGTGGGAAATGGATCATGCTCTGTTGATAGCAGATAGACTTAGACAGAGTAGTTATAACATAGATCCATCTGACACGGTATATGTAGATACAGCATTGAATTTATCATCACTGTTAATAGATTGGGAGAAATCAAAATTGCCCAAAGAATTTTTCATAGAAAAGTATAACACATTTTCAAAAATTGTGGAAGGACGTATTATCCATAGACCATTTGTTTATGCTGGTGGCGGATTATATGGACACCTAGACCTACAGAAATCAGTAATTCAAGATAACATAGATTATTACCTTACAATATGTCCAGACATAGATTTTTCTACTTCTCTGTTATATTATATGATAGAAACTGCGAAAAGGGTAAAAAACAAATATTTCATAGTAACTCCCCAGATATTTCGATGTTGGGATAGTAGTTGGGATATGTTGGTGAATGAAAGATTTTTAAAATATGACTATAAAGATTGTATAGATGTAGATATATACGATATTAGAAATCAGATGAATGAGACACAATCTGAAGTGTCTTCGTTTCAAATACAAGATTTCAAATTCGCTGGTTGGTTTGATTTGTACAACAAAGATTTTTATGAAAAAATGGTGCCCGCTCGTCCGGAGTGGTCTGGATATGGCCCCTGGGATTTTTATGCGATTAACGTATCATCTTTCGCTAAATCTAGAGGCGTTGATGTAGTTCAACATGTAGTTAAGGATGAAATTGTATGGTTTTATGATGTTGGGAAACTAAAAAACACGGAAGAATATGGAGCCGATGGTTTGTTGAAAACAACTTATACCAAATTTTTAACTCGGAAAATTGATAAAGTTTCTCAAGCGGTTGACATCCGAAGTAAACTAAATCTTTACATCAACGAGTGGATAAAGTATGCTACGGATTCTAAAATAATATGAATCAAAATTCTAATAGAATAAGAAGTGTGGGGAAACAGACATATGGGCATGATAATATAGACATATATTATTGGGGAGAAAATACTTGGTTGGATATAGGAGATTACTGTTCCATATCAGGACATATATTAGTCTATCTAGGAGGAAACCATCGGATAGATTGGGCCACAACATATCCGTTTGGACACGTAAATAAGAATACGTTTAATATGTTTGATGGAAAAGGTCACCCAGGAACCAAGGGAGATGTAAAAATTGGAAATGATGTTTGGATAGGAACATATGTTACCATTATGAGCGGAGTAACTATAGGAGATGGAGCATGTATAGCTTGCAATTCGGTAGTGACAAAAGATGTGCCTCCATATGGCATCGCCGGTGGCAACCCTGCCAAGTTAATAAAAAACAGGTTTTCAGATGATATCATCAAAAAGTTTCTTTATCATAAGTGGTGGGAATTAGACGTTTCAACAATAAATAAAATTTCTCCCTTGTTATGTTCCGATAAATTTGATATATTATTTGAGACTTTGGAAAAACTTAAAAAACCTATGATAGACTTGGAAAACAAGATTAATGATCTATATCGAACTCCGTCTGATATAAATGAACATATACCTACCCTTATAAAATTCGCTTCGGAGTGCGAACATATCACCGAAATGGGAGTAAGAGGAATTTTTACAACTTGGGTATTTTTAGGAGCCAGCCCCAAAAAATTGGTAAGTTATGATTTATACAATCCCTCACATTATGGATCAAACATACAAGACGTTTATGATGTAGCTGAATCATATGGAATAGATTTTAAATTCGTGGAATCAGATGTGTTAAAGGTTACAATAGATCAGACCGACCTTTTATTTTTAGACACATGGCACTCATATGATCAATTAAAAGGAGAACTAGCTCTACATTCTTCAAAAGTAAACAAATATATTGTAATGCATGATACCACCACTTATGCTCATAAAAATGAAGCATTGACATCCGAACATTCTGAAATCGTGGAGGTGGAAACCGGAAAAGGAATTTGGCCAGCGGTGGAAGAATTTTTAGCCTCTACAACAGAATGGGAACTTTTAGAGAGACACATAAATAACAATGGATTGACCGTTTTAAAAAGAATAAAATAAATTTGGAATACCCAATCAGTATATGTATAATTTATGAATGAAGATGCCTCAGAATTTGATAAAAATGGATTTTTTACATCCGAGAAAGTTACTCATTTTAATTGCGAAATTTTAAAATCGACATTATGTAATTTTTTGAAAACCAAATCAGTATTAGATTTGGGATGTGGGGATGGGTTTTATATCAAACACTTAGAGCCAGTTTGTTTGAAGGTACAGGGATATGATGGAAACCCATACACTAAAAAATTGACAGGTGGGTTAGGAGATTCTTCTGATTTATCACAAGTTCAAAATTTTTATAAATATGATTGGGTTATCTCATTTGAGACGGGGGAACATATACCGGTTGAGTTTGAAGGAAATTTTATAAACAATTTATGTAGACACGCTAAAGAAGGAATAATTCTTTCTTGGGCATCAATTGATCAAGAAGGCCAACCTCAACCAGGAACGGGTCATGTAAATTGTAGACCAAATAGTTATTTGATAGAAAAAATGTACGAAAAAAGTTTTTTGTGCGATTATAATCGCACTAATTTTTTTAGACATAAAATGGATTTATGGTGGTTAAAGTTTAATTTGATGGTTTTTTATAAAGTGGATAGTTTAATAATATGAAAAAAAGTATATTGATAACGGGTGTCGCGGGTCTAATTGGTTCGAGATTGGCTGACTGGATTGTAAAAAATAAACCAGAGTATGACGTTATTGGAATAGACGACCTCTCCGGAGGGTATATAGAAAATGTAGACCCTTCCATAAAATTCCATAACATAATACTTGGTGCCAAAGAACATGATTTGGGAGTGGAATCAATTTTTTCAAAATATAATCCGGAATATGTTTTTCATTTTGCTGCATATGCGGCCGAATGTTTAAGTCCTTTCATAAGAAAATACAATTATCAAAACAATTTGATAGCTACCGCTGACGTAGTAAATAATTGTATTAAATATGGTGTAAAAAGATTGGTCTTCACATCAACCCTGGCGGTATATGGCGACGCAGTTCCTCCGTTTGATGAAACCATGACTCCTTTACCTATTGATCCGTATGGAGTTTCAAAATATGCATGTGAGTTGGATATTAGAATTGCGGGAAAACAACATGGGTTGGATTGGTGCGTTCTCCGACCACACAATGTTTACGGCGTAAAGCAAAATATTTGGGATAAATATAGAAACGTATTAGGAATCTGGATGTATCAACATTTAAACAATGAACCAATGTCAATATTCGGAGATGGTTCACAAACGAGAGCATTTAGTTTTATCGACGACAGTGTTCCGTGTATGTGGAACGCAGCTGTTTTACCAGAAGCATCTAAACAGATTATAAATTTAGGAGGGAAAACTCACACGACTATAAAAGAAGCATGTGAAACTTTACAATCTATAATAGGAGGAGGAACTATATCATATAAAGAAGCCCGCCACGAAGTTAAAAACGCTTACGTTACATGGCAGAAATCTGTGAATATTTTGGGATATGTTGAAAATTATACTTTGGAACAAGGTCTATCCTCAATGTGGAATTGGGCTCAAAGACAACAAAAAAGACAAAGATTTGAATGGAATAAATTTGAACTAAATAATGGAGTATATTCATATTGGAAAACAAAATGAAAATAAACTTACTAGCAAGACACTGTAACTTCTCAGCAAATAGTGCTAACAAAAAGAATCGGCCGGAGTGGTTTGATAAAGAGAAGATATTTCAATCATTGATGAATTCCATAGAAGATGATGAACGGATCAACGTCACTATATTATTTGATGGAGATGTAAGCACACATTTTCTTAAAAATGAAAAAAGGTGTAAAATTGTGGAGAAAAAGGGGGGAAACGATGGCCAGAGTTTTTTGAACTTATTAGAATACACCAAGGCTCAGAATTACTCAGACGGTGATATAATTTATTTTGTAGAAGATGATTATTTTCATAGAGCAGGATGGCAAGATGTTTTAATCGATGGGTTCGAACATTTAAGTTGTGATTATTTTACTTTATATGATCACAATGACAAATACACGTATACTGCATACGAGACACTTCAATCTTCAATATACCCAACTAAGTATTGTCATTGGAGAACTTGTCCGTCCACAACTAACACGTATGCCATGTTAGCATCAACTTTTAGAAAACATTATCAACATCATGTAGATTATTGTGATTTGTCTAGGGGTTATACAAGGGATCACGATAAGTTTCTAAATCTGTGGAAAATAGGCTCTAACCTAGTATCATCTATTCCGGGATATTCGACTCATTGTGAAAATGAATACATGTCTCCAGTTGTGGATTGGGCTTTAAAATTTAAAAACTTGACATATGATTACGATATGTCGAACAGATAATATTATGTCAATATCTACAATAATACCATCCTATAAAAATCCAAAGTTCCTTGATGCTTGTATACATTCTTGTATTAAAGGAAAAAAAAATGAAACGACGAAAATAATAGTTGTCGTTGATGGGTTCATCGGAGAATCTCAACATGTTCTAAATAAATACGAGGGGGGAATTGAGATACTTGATCTTGGTCAAAACATGGGTATGGATAAAGCTATAAATTATGGTGTGTGGAATTGTGAAAGTGAAAATATATTCGTTGTGAACGATGACCAAATTTTCTCTGATAACTGGGATGTTGATTTATCTGAGTTGAACTTGGAAAAAACGGTATATACCATAGAACAGATCGAAAGATCACACGGAATATTCGGATTCACTGTAAATAACTTTGGAGACACAGTTGATACATTTAATCAATCAAAATTCGATGATTTTGTTAAGGTAAATAAAAGCGACAAATCCACCGAATCCGGGCGGATATTTCCATTCTTGATGAAGAAAAAATGGTTTATGTCAGCCGGAGGGTTTGAAGATTTTAAATCTCCGTTTTGGACGGACGTGGATTTCTTTTTGAAACTAGAGTTAATGGGGTTAGAATTCAGAAGAACATATAAAACCATGTTGTTTCACTGGGGATCATCTGCAACTAAAAACAGAGTCGATTCGGAAGCAATAAAATTTAAATCGAGTGAAGGACCGGCCGCACAACTGTTTTACTATAAATGGGGATACATGCCACAGATGGGAGGAAATAATTATAAAAATACAAAATATCCACATTCACAAACTGAGGTTAAAGGAGTAATTTTTAACTAATGAACTTAGAATTCATATTTTTTAATGTCCTTTTTTTGTTAATCTGGTTTAAAACCGAAGCGTTCTTGGAATATTCTAAATTACTTGGATTAACAAAACTATTCCGTATAGATAAATTTGAAAAATTAAAAAGTGAAGATTTTGAGTTAACCTACCATTCATTTTTAAAAAAACATGTCGCTAGTGGAAAATATAGTAGATTTTTTTTCAATCTGATCACATGTCCAATATGTCTAATGTGTTGGTCTTGTGTTCCAGTGTTATATTTACATGGGATAGGAATATATAGTCTTTATGTAGTGTCTATTTTGTTTATATACTATTTATTCTCAAAAGTAATGAGATGAATATAAATAATTTTACAGACTTTTACAATCTTATAAAATCGTGCGGGCTTCAATCCGTTTCTCCGTTCAACAATTTTATATCTACCGTAGAACAATATGTATCTATATGTGAATGTGATAACCCTTCGTTAAAAGCTGCTAAATTAGCAGATTCTATTAACATATATGAGAGCATTATATCGGGAGCAGTTTCTTCATATATAAACACATTTAAATCGAAAAAATCGGTTTCAGTTATACATTTTTACAACAGAGGGAGATTGGTCAGAACGTACTAATCTTTATCAGCTTTACCATCACAATTAATTTTTTTATGGGGACAATATTTACAATTTTTCTTTGCTTTTCCGGGTACTTTTGGGAATACTCCGTTTTCTTTGTATTGCCCGTCTTCGTTAAAGCATTCATTTATAAACATAATAAACCCATTGATCGACTTAGCGATTGAAGGTTTGTTGTGGGTAGGTATAAATTTCTGAATTCTACTCTGAGGATATGAGACGTTTTCATACAGTTTTCTTTTCAATATGAAAAATTCTACTTCTATATCATCCAGCGGAACATCAAACTTTTTAGAATAAAATGCTTTGTATAGAAGAAGTTGACTATATTTGCTTTCATCCGCCTTCATATGATCATTCCACCCGGTGGCAGAAGTTTTAAAATCTATTATTTTATATTTATTTGTTTCTTTGTCTCTTAAAACTAGATCTATGAAAGCTACAAATTGAACGTTGTTTTTAATATCCACTTCCAATGGAAATTCTGTTCCTATAAACTCATATTTTTTACTGGGAAAATTTCTCAGACGTATAGCAGTAGATGTAAACGTTTTTATCACATCCTCGGCGTCAAAGCAGAATTCGGTATATTCGTCTTCCGTATATTTTACTGGATTATTTTTTTCCCCACCTTGTAACTCTCTATCGAACGCGGGTTTAAATATGTCATATAAGTTCAATGAATCTGCTTCCGAATTTCCTTTGGTATATAGAAGTTTTATATATTCCTGGACCGCTTCGTGTATCGCTGTTCCGAAGGACATGTTTATAGACCCCTCATACACTCTTAATCCCTTCAAATAATCAAGTTTCCATCTATTGGGACAGTTAAACCAATTTGCATATTGGGAATAACTGACACGCTTCTTTTTAATCTCTTCCATCCATACAATGTATGTTAAATTTGTGAAGTTGTCTACTACTTATAATTGTATGAAATATATAATTGTTTTGATAACATTGATTGCTTTAAACCTTCTAGCGTCTGAAGTTGAGATGTCATATTATCCATTAAAATATTCCGGAAAAATGGAGAACGTTGTGTTTTATGATTCCGGAAAGTTTGAAACCAATAATATAGTAATCGGAAAAACTTATCAGTTTAATAAGTGTCAATTGGATTTCAATACAGAAACGAATTCTTTTTTGGATTTAGCGTTATCCGATGACACGTTGATTCATATAGATGAGGGATCTCAGTTTAAATTTCATACATTTCTAACGTCTGTGGAAAACACCGACGACTTACCAACCATAGCAAGAATATCAAACCAAAATTACATATGCTCTCTAATGGTTGGAATGGTGGACATAGTCAACTCTTCTACCAATGGGACATTTTTATTACAAACTCCCAGAATAACAATTGTTTTAAAAAAAGGAAAATATAGAGTTGTAGTTCAGGGAAAAACCACGGTTATAGCAGTGTTGGAGGGAAAGGCGGTTATTTATAAAATCATAGAATCGAAGGAACTTGAAATAAAAGAAAACAGTTTTGCACATGTAACCACATATTTTAGCCTCAGTGGGAAGGGGATTGATGTGTTAAATAATGGAAGGCCCACTGCGAACGTTCGCCCAATACAACTCGACGATGTAGACAAAATAAAATCCAGTTGTGACGATCTGACATCTTCAAAATCTAAAATTTTGTTTTCTATAGTAGATAAAAAGGTTCTTGGAATAAAGATTCGTTGACACTTATAATGTTTATGTTACTATTTGAGAATGACTTTAGACCAACTACATTCTCTTACCGAAGAAGAATTACTGATGTTGCTGTATATTGTAAATAATGTACCAACTAGAATATTAACGTATGAGATAAGTCCCAATCTATTGTGTTCCATTAGAGATGCTTCGTTACTACAATTTGTTATTGACGCGGAAAAAGATTTAACCGACTCTGGAAAATCTATACATTCCTCATTAAAAAACAAATTGGGAATAACCCAGCCCCCCGCAGAAGCTCCAATTACAGCATCCGCAGAAGCTCCAATTACAGCATCCGCAGAAGCTCCAATTACATCATCCGAAGAATCTTTGAAATAACGTGTATCAAAATATATTTCATTCTAGAAAAGACGACACTATCATAATTTGGGATGATAAAGTTGGAAAAATTGTTATTCCCGCTGGCCAGGCTAGATATGCTTATAGAAAAAAGGATGGCGGAATTTACAAATCTCTATATGGAGATGAGTTGGAAAAAGTAACACATTTTTCTCCAAACGACCCATCGTTATTTGAATCAGATGTCCCACTAACGACTAGAGTTTTGATCGACGCGTATGAAGGCGACGATGAACCATCCACGGGACATAGAGTTGTCTGTTTGGACATAGAAACCGACGTGGAAGATGGATTTCCAAATATTCAAGAAGGTGATAAAGAAATAACCGCTATAGCTATATATGACGACGTTTCAAAACACGAAACAGCAATGATTTTGGATAAAGATAGGTTACTTCAAGATTCTGAAACAGCTGGAACATCGATACTCTCGTTTGACAACGAAGAATCTCTTATTTCACATTTTATAACAAAAATGGAGGAAATTCAACCAACCATTATCACCGGTTGGAATATAGGAAGTTTCGACATGCCCTACCTCTATAATAGAATTTGTAGAGTGATGGATAAACGCGTTATTCAGAGACTTTCTCCAATAGGAACGGTTTATATAAACAAGTTTTCAAAAGAACTTAATATAGCTGGAGTTTCCATTTTAGATTATATCGTTCTGTATAAAAAATTTATTGGTAGAAACGAATCAAGTTATGCTTTGGGAGTCATAGGTAAAAAGGTAGTGAATATGGATAAGATCACATATAAGGGTAGTTTAAACGATTTATATAGATCTGATATTAAGAAGTATATCGAATATAACTTGAATGACGTAAGGATAGTGGTTGCTTTGGATGAAAAATTGAAGTTTATAGACCTCGCCAGAAACATCTGTCATACAGGTCACGTTCCATATGAATTTTTCGGGATGTCAAGTCGTTACATTGAGGGGGCTATGTTATTATATCTAAGGAGACAGAAATTGGTATCTTCTAATAAACCAGTGAACATAGAGGAAGAAGAAGGTTCTAATCCATCCGATGAAGAGGACGAAGAGGGATTTGAAGGAGCATATGTCAAAGAACCGATCCCTGGAAGATATGATTGGGTATTTGACTTGGATTTGACTTCTATGTATCCAAACATCATGATTAGCTTAAATATTAGTCCCGAAACGGTGGTGTCTAAAGTTGAAAATTGGAATATCGAAAAATATTTAAAAAATGAAATTTTGGAAATAAAAGTCGCTGGTGAAAATTATACATTGGAAGAATTTAAATCGATGATGTTAGAGAAGAAATTTTCCATCGCTTCCAATGGAGTTATTTATAGTAGAGATAAGGTGGGATTGATTCCGAGTATTTTGATAAAATGGTTCGATGAAAGAAAAGAGATGAGGAAAAAGGCTAAAAAATTCGCAGATGAAAAGAATTGGGAAAAATACGAATTTTATGATCAGAGACAAAAGGTTCAGAAAATCCTTCTTAACAGCGCCTATGGAGTTTTAGGATTGCCAGTATTTAGATTTTACAATAAAGATAACGCCTCAGCGGTGACATTATGTGGACAAGATATAATAAAAACAACCGACAAAGTAATAAATCAATTTTATAAAAATATATTGGGTAGAAGGTATAAAGTAACATATGACGATGGATCATCGGAACTCTTCTATGAACACGAATTGGATAAAAATGTCATTGATAATTATGAAAAATATTGTAAAAATTGAAGAAATTGATCAATGTGATCATGTATTATATGTAGACACAGACTCAGCGTTCGCATCAGCTGTCCCAATTATCCAAAAAACCATGTCAAATGTGGATTTGAATGATGAAAAACAAATGACCGATGCTATATTGAAAATCGCATCAGATGTTCAGATATATGTCAATAAGTTTTATGACGTAATGGCTCAAAAGTTCTTTAATATTGAACAACATAGATTTGATATTAAACAAGAAGTCATTTCTAAATCTAGTTTTTGGTTGGCTAAGAAGAGATATTGTCAACTCATAATAAACAAGGGTGGAGTCGTTTGTGATGAAATGGAAGTTAAAGGAATAGATGTAGTAAGAACTAGTTTCCCTGCTACATTTAGAAAGTTCATGAATAAGTTTTTGATGGATATGCTTAAAAAAGTGGATAGAAAAGAAGTGGATGATACGATCATACAATTTTTAGAAAATATCAAAGAATTAAACATATTGGATTTGGCCAAAACTACATCTGTAAAGTTTTCAAGTCAAGCTACGAGAAAAGAGTATAACCCAAAATCCAGAAAACCATTTCAAATAATACTTGGTTCTCCTGCACAAGTAAAATCTGCTCTGATGTATAATGATTTGTTGAAACATTGGGGGTTGACTAAACATGTTCCTCCTATTTTTAATGGTCAAAAAATCAAATATGTATATCTCAAAGAAAATTCATTTGGAATTGATGCTATGGCGTTGAAAGCTGATGGAACTGATCCGAAAGAAATTTTAGAGTTTGTGGAAAAGTATATTGACCGAACCGCAATGTATGATCACGAACTAAAGAGCAAGCTGGTAGCATTTTATTCCATTTTGAAATGGGATTATCCAAGTTTGGGGAGTAAAAAGGCTGCTGAATTTTTTGAATTTTAAAACATATGATAATAGATATTCCTGATATTAATAAATCGATATATGTCCGTATATCTATGTTTTTTAAATGGAATTGTCCAATCACCCGTCACATCTATGGTTGGTATTTTGGGAGAACACAATTTAGAAAATTCATATTTCCAGCTATTAAAAATTTTGATTATAAAGGATTCTCAGAAGAGATCATGAGCATCCAACCAATGTCTGAACCCAAAGACCAAGTCTTTTATGTGGATTATGTATATACTAAGAAGAAAAGATGGTATCAATTTTGGAAGAAATCTCCTATAAAAAATAGACAATTAGACAATGAATGATAGTATTATAAACATATGAACAAAAAAACAATCGAAACATTTATCAAAAAATATTCCTTAAATGGAGTGATAGAATCCGTAAAGTGGGTGGTAGACTCAAAAAATAAAACCCTAACGACAAATGCTATTACGGAAGAAAAGAACGTATTGATTGATGTGAAAATGGAGGATTTCACTTCGATTGACGAAGATATCGAAATAGGAATTTATGAAACTTCTAAATTGGTCAAGATGTTATCGGTGTTGTCTGACGAAATGACTATATCCATTAACAAAAAGGACGACGAAATCAAATCTCTCGGACTTTCTGACACAACCACCGATGTTCAGTTCGTTACCGCTGATTTATCCGTTATCCCAAGTTCACCGGCTTTGAAAAAACTTCCTGATTTCGGAGTTGAAATATCTATGGATGAAGAGTTCGTAAATAAGTTTATCAAAGCTAAATCAGCATTACCTGAGGTTGACACTTTTACGTTAAAAATGAACAAGAAAAACAAACTTGAAATGGTGATAGGATATTCAGAACTAAACAGCAATAGGATTACGTTGTCACTTACAACAGCTGATGGGAAAAATGTTGTGACAAAAAACATTAGTTTTAACGCTAAATATCTAAAGGAAATCCTTACTTCAAATAGTGATTGCCCAAATGCTAAGTTAATGGTTAGTGACGCCGGAATTTCAAAAATCGAGTTCTCAAATGACAGTTTTAGGTCAACGTATTACATGGTAGAAGTAAAAAGTGCTGATTAATATATGAGTTTTTTATTAGAAGAAGTTCCTACTAAGTCAAACTCAAAACATACTTTGTGGGTTGAGAAATATAGGCCGGCTGTATTGGATGATTATATAGGGAATGATCAATTGAGGGAGACTGTTAAATCTTTTATAGATAAGGGAGACGTTCCACATCTTCTTTTTTATGGAAGCGCTGGAGGTGGTAAAACCGCATTGGCTAAACTAATCACCAAGAATATATCATGTGACGTTTTGTATATAAACTCCAGTGATGAAACGGGGGTTGATAATGTAAGAGGTAAAATCAAGGGATTCGCATCTACTTCTGGATTCAACAAACTAAAAATTATTATATTGGACGAAAGCGACTTTTTAAGCACGGAGAGTCAAGCTGCTCTGAGAAATTTAATGGAAACGTTTAGCTTAACTACTAGGTTTATCTTGACATGTAATTATCATGAAAAGATAATATCTCCAATAATTTCCAGATGTCAAACTTTTGAAATAATACCACCATCTAAAAAAGCGGTAGCAATACATTTAAATAACATTCTCGATATGGAATCCGTAGAACATACGATGGAAGACATTGGATATATTGTAAACACGTATTATCCAGATATTAGGAAAATTTTGAATTTTGCACAACAAAGTTCTCTGGGTGGAAAAATAAAAATAAGTTCAGATAAATCATTAGCATCCGATTTGCAGGATAGAATTATTTCTATTTTAAAAAGTGGATCATTAACTGCCTTCGCGGAAATAAGACAGTTGATTGCAGATAATGATATTTCCATGTTTGATGAATATTATTCTCTGTTATATAGAAAAGTATCCGAGTATTCCAAGAACAAAGATGTAGCGGTTATTATGACTATCGCTGAATATCTACACCAAAGTTGTCTGGTGGTAGATAAGGAAATTACGTTCATGGCATGTATAGGAGCAATATTAAAAACCATAAAGTGAAATCTTTAAAGAAAATTTTATCCGAATTAAAAATAGATCCATCGGTTGATCATCTCTCAAAAATAGAAGATGTAAATCAAACCGTTAAAAAATATTCTTTTGAGATAGGGGGAAACAAGTATATAGTTGCATTTATAACTGATTTTTTTGATAATAAATCGTTTTTAGGGGTAAACTTTAAAAATATAACTGCTATTGAGAAATTGAAATCTAAAAAACACGATTCTAAACAAGACCTTTACTCGGATATGGATCGTGCAAAATATGGTCTAACAAATACAGGAAATTCCATGATGGTTTTTAATGAAATATTCAACGTGGTTGGAAAATATATTGTTTCAAAAAAACCTACATATTTCTCATATGAGGCGGTAGAGGATAATAGAAAAAAACTATATTCTTCTCTTATTAAAAGAATCGAGAAAACCCTTCCCATAAAATTCAATAGAATACTTGTGAATCCTTTGAGTGGGGATAGTATTTCCGCAACATCTCAATTAACGGTGTATGAAATATTAATATGAACGTATTAAAAAATA
>Ga0315284_10000888_pt1 | contig 41140 bp, 34 predicted proteins | sample YL17G09_16_MG_FD_203696 | JGI IMG/M metagenome (GOLD analysis project Ga0315284, IMG submission 203696) | Sediment microbial communities from Yellowstone Lake, YNP, Wyoming, USA - YL17G09_16 | ecosystem: Environmental > Aquatic > Freshwater > Lake > Sediment | place: USA: Wyoming | collected...
TCTTTTTAAATACAAAAATAGAATTGTATTAGAGATAAATAAAAATAAGAAAAAATAATACTAGAATAGTAAAGTAATTGATGAGGTTTTCGTCGTGGGAACGTACGTTTTTCGAACAATTTTAAATGTTTTTAAGAAAAGATTAGAAAGACCTGAATTTAACAAAGTTATTTTCGATAAGGAAAATAATTTTGTATACAATGCTAAAATTCTTTTTATTACGGAAGACGAAAGCGAAAAATTTCACATTATCTTCCAAGACGGTAAAGTTGACGTTAACAAAGGTTTAATTGAGAATCCAACTGTTAAATTAATATTTAAATCTATTAAAGATTTAGGAAAATTATATAGAACGAGTTCTCAAAATCAGATGTTAATGCTTCTAAGAAATCAGATGAGATACGAAGGTTCCATGACCGATGTTGCCAAATTTTCGTTTCTCACCGGTTTTATTCTTCAAGGTCAAAAAAAAAAATTTCTTAAGAGGCAGAAGAAAAAGCAGGAAAAAAGATTACTGCCTTTCGAGGAATTTATCGATTGGGACAACGGAGCGTCCAAAATTAAACCTTTAAAGAACAAAATTTTAAATAAAAAAGTAGATAATGCGAAATATTTAGATGATCCTTACTTAGGCAGCTATAAAATACAAGATTTTAAAAGATTAAATTATTTAAAATATAGATATTTTAACACTCAAGGTCAGATTTGCACTGAAAGAGCTAAACTTCTTACAGATTACTTTAAAGAGAGCGGATTTTTAAAAGAAGACGGAAACAACGATCAACCTGGATTGAGGCAAGGAAAATTGTTGAATTATGTATTAACAAATAAAAAACCAATAATTCACGATTACGATTTATTAGCTGGAACAACAACGACAAAGGAGAAGGGTGTTCTATTATACCCAGAAACAGGAGCAGTTATGATGTGGCCAGAACTTTATACGATGGATGTTAGAAAATTAAATCCTTACGAAATTGAAGAAAAGGATATTGAAATTTTAAATTTCGAAGTATATCCATATTGGACAAATAGAAACATTAGAGAATATTGTAGAAAGATTAACGGCAATCCGCTTTCGCAACAACTTGACGAACTTTGGGTACTTTATTTTATGTGGAAAACGCAGACAATATCTCACACAATTCCCGATTTTAAAAAAGTTTTGGAACAAGGAATAGAGAGTATAAAACAAGAAGCGATTACCAAGCAAAAATCAGCGAGTTCTCAAGAAAAAAGAGATTATTATAAAGGAATGGAGTTAGCTCTTCAAGGCGTTATTAATTATGCTAGCAATTTAAGTAAAGAAGCCGAAAGGCTAGCCAAAGGAATTGATGGTTCTAAAGCTTCAGCCTTTCAAAAACAAAGAAAAGGCGAATTAGAAAAATTAACTAAAATATGTAAGAAAGTTCCTGCATATCCAGCTGAAACTTTCGAAGAGGCAATAAATTCTATATGGATAACATGGTTATGTTTACATCACGAAAGTATGAACGCTGGACTCTCTTTAGGTCGCTTAGATCAATGGCTCCAACCCTATTTCGAAACAGATATGAAAAAAGCAACGAATTTGCAAGAGAAAAAACGAGTGGTTGAAAACATTATTGAATTATTTGGAGAATATTTTTTAAAGTGTGGGGATCATTTACCTTTAGTTCCGGACATAGGGAATTATCTGTTCGGCGGCAGTTCTTCTGATCAAGCTTTAACTGTTGGTGGCATTGATGAAAACGGTGAAAATGCTGTTAACGACATGACTTATGTTATTTTAAAAGTAACTGAAATGTTAAGTATTAGAGATCCCAATGTAAATGCCAGATATCACCCAGATAAAAACTCTAAAGAATACCTCGATCGTTTATGTGAAGTCAATATCAATACGTCTGCGACGCCATCAATTCATAACGACAAACAGATGATTAGCGCGTTGACAATTCAAGGATTTCCTCTCGAACATGCAAGGACATGGGCAGCAACTGGATGCGTTGAACCGACGATTTGCGGAAAACATTTCGGACATACGAATTGCATGTTGTTAAATACTGTAGCGGCGATGGAAATGGTGTTGAATAACGGATTTCATCCAGTAATTAGCAATGTTAAGAGAATTGGACCTGTAACGGGAGAATTGCAGGAATTTAAAATGTACGAAAATTTTCTTCAAGGATATAAAACTCAACTTCATTTTTTAGATAAAAACTCCGTTGAACATAACAATAACTTAGGAAAAGTCCATCAAATACTAAAGCCAACGCCGCTATTGAGTTCTTTAATAGAGGGGCCCATGGATAAAGGAATAGACCTCGTAAACGGTGGAGCCACATATAATACTTCGGGAGTTGCGCTGGTTGGTCTTACAGACGTAATTGACAGTTTAAAAGTAATCAAGACTCTAGTATTTGATAAAAAAATTATTGATTTGCCAACGCTAAACGAGATTTTAAAAAGTAATTTTAAGACTAAACAAGGAAAAACATTATACGACCAAATTGAAAAAATTCCTAAATTTGGTTCTGACGATCCTGAAACAAATGCTATTGGTCAAGATTTAGTCGATTTTCTTTACAACGACTTTCTTTCTTACGAGCATTATAGAGGCGGAAAATATCTCGTTGGTTTCTGGAGCATGAGTAATCATGTTGCTTTTGGAACGCTTTCTGGAGCGTTACCAAGCGGAAGGAAAGCAAATAAGCCTTTTACTCCTGGATTAACGCCTGCTCCCGGAAGAAAAGATTTATTGATTCAGAACATGCATTCTGTCGCTTCTTTAAACGCTTTAAAAATGCCGAACAACTTAGCTTTTAACGTGAAATTAGTACCAAATAGTTTAGACACTCACGAAGAAACTTTAAATTATTTCAATGGATACGTAAAAAGCTACTTTGATTTGGGAGGTATGCAGCTTCAATTCAACTGCGTTACTTCCGATTTTTTGCGCGATGCGATGAAACATCCAGAGAATTATGGTTGGTTAATTGTAAGAATTTCAGGTTATAACGCCTATTTTGTCGATCTTAACGAAGACATGCAATTAGAGCTAATTGAACGTACCGAATTCGCTACGCATTAATTTTATTAATCCATTACATCGAAGTGTTAAAATGGAGGAGCCGTTAATAATTCGTAAACCAATTTGCAAAGAAGATTACGAATTAATGAACGATTTAATAGTGCGGATTTTAAAAAAACCTGTAAACTACTTAATAAATCCTGAAAAGGATGGTCTTGAATCGCAATCTTATCCGTATATGACTTTTTTTAAAAATGGAATTGTTGCTACAGTTAGATTTCAAAAGACTAACGAAAATAACGGCCAAATAAAAGATTTAGCAGTTGAAGAAGAATTCCGGAGAAATAGAATAGCAAATAAGCTTGTTCGATTTATAGAAGGACTTGCTTTATGCCTTGGAATTAAAAAAATTGCATTGAATCCAACTTATGCTTCTATAAAGTTTTTCGAAAAGCTTGATTATAAAATTATGGAAGAAGAATCACATTTAGTTAACCAAAAAGAACTTATTACAATGGGAAAAGAATTAAATTTAAATAAATAACGCTAATTACGAACGACTATTATGAAACCCCTAATTGTAGATGTTAGAAGAAATTCTTTAGACGATGGTCCGGGAATTCGTACAGTTATATTCTTTAAAGGATGCCCGTTATCTTGCGTCTGGTGCCAAAATCCCGAAACAAAATCAATGTCTCAAGAGATATCGTTTATTAAAAATAATTGCGCAAATTGTAAAAAGTGCCTTGAAGTGTGCGAATCTAAAGCAATAGACTTTAATTATAATTTTAGAATTTTTCGCGATAAATGTAATTTATGTGGAAAATGTATCGATGAGTGCCAAAACGATGCGTTTAAATTCGCGGGAAAATACTACGAAATTAAGGATTTAGTTGCGCTAATATTGAAAGATAAAACTTTTTATTTAAATTCTGGAGGTGGAGTTACTTTTTCTGGCGGCGAACCCACCTTTCACATGGAATATTTAAACAAACTATTAATTGAATTAAAGAAAGAAAACATTCATATTTGCTTGGAAACATGCGGGTATTTTAATGGAGAAATATTCAATAATTTTATTTTACCCTACATAGATTTAATTTACTTTGATTTGAAAATATTCGATCCTAAATTACATCTTAAATATTGCAAAGTACCAAATCAAATTATTTTAAATAATTTCGAGCAGTTAATCAAAATTAAAAAAATAGAGATTTTACCTAGGATTCCATTGATTCCTAAAATAACAGCGACTAAGGACAATTTAATAAATCTTGCAAATTATTTAAAAACGCAAAATATAAAAAAATTAGCTCTTTTGCCGTATAATCCTCTATGGATTTCTAAAACAGAAATTATCGGGATTAAACCAGAATACAAACGAACTAATTCAATGAATCAAAAAGAAAAAGATGTAATAAAAGAGATATTTTCTGAATTTGAATATAAAGGTTTTTAGAGATTATTGTCTTATTTCTTGAATTTGATCAAAAATATTATCAAGTCTATTGCGTATAGAGCCGTATAAACCTTCTTTTTCGCTAATTATCGAATTAACAGCTGTTTTTAATCCGTAATGGCCTTCAGAGATTAAGACCCTAATTGGCAATGTTAAGACTTCGTTTAAAAGCATTAAAAGCTCTTGAATAATATTAATTAATTTTGGTATCTTTTCTTTTGCCTTTTCAATTGTAGATACTTCTGCAGATATTAATCCATCTTCTCGTTCTTTCTTTAATTCTTCCCATATATTTGTTTTTAATTCTGAAAAATCAATTCCAAGGTTATCCAAAGCAATCTCAGCACCCTCGAACATAAAATTGATCGTATCTTTTCCAGTAAACTTTTTAACGTTTTCTACCATTTCTGGAGGAGCTAATCCGTCAAGAAAGTCAACCAATAATTTGTTATAATCTCCAACTACGTCTAAAGGTATGAATAATAACACCGTTTCTTTTAAATGCTTAAAAATATACCCAATTATTTTAGCAAATAATTCGTTGCTCAAAGATTTTTTCAAGAGACCTCCATACTCGTTCATGATGTGGATTGCTAAGAAACCAATTATTTTTATCATGTCTTCTTCGCAATTATGGAAATAATCGAAAAAGTTTTCTGGTTCCACATTAAGTTTTTCCCTAATAAGTTCTGCAACTTTACGTTTAACGCTTTCTAACGGCTCATCAAGTAATTCGTCTATTTTATCTAACGATAAAACCTCTTGTATTTTATCAAAAAAATCTAATTTAGTCTCTTGATGAATCTCTTCTTCAAACACTTCAGCAAAATATTCTAATTTCTTTTGCGAATTAAGATACTCTTTCCATTCTATTTGATCGTATATCTTGCAGTATAGTTGTAAATATTCGTCTCCTTTTAAGATACATTTTTTTTCTATTATACTAATTCGATAATCGTTTTTTTTCACTTTCAATATGAAATTTGCTACGGCTTCTAACATTCCGCAGAGGCCTGCTGAACATCCTTCAGACTCTTTACTTAATTTACTAAAATCAAATGTATCTTCGTTATCATCGCCATATCCTGCAGATATAGGATTTGTTTTTATATTCAAAATGTAATCGTGATAATTTGCTCCTTTTATTGGAATTTCTTCGTAAGAATAATCTTTGAGCGGTACGCCGAACACGATTGAATATAAAATCTCAAAATATTCTAAAACTTTATCAGGACTCCCTGGCATGAATTTTAAAACAGACGATTTTCTTTCGCAAGATTCGTAGGCGGCTCTTTTACCAATTTCTCTTAAGATTTTTATAGATTCTTCTTCGTTTTTTGTTATTTCATATATTTCTTTTAGCATTTCGCGATATAATAATTGATAAAAGAGCGCGTTAGAACTATGTCCAAACGATTTTGTTACTCGTTTCATTATCCATTGAAAAGCTCCCATAATAAACACTAATATATAAAATATTTTAGATAACTAATATTTTCTTATTTAAATCTGAAAAATAAACATTTGTTTTAAAGATTTTAATCTAAATAAAAATATTATAGATATTTTTTGAATAATTAAAAAAATATTTAGATTATAAAGGAGATAAAGAATCAAATCTTTGTTTCAATTCTTCAACAAGAGATTTTTCAAATTGATTTTGAGTGAATTTATGGTTTTTTTTTCTAAGATTAGTATAATCACTCGAATAATTTCTCAGTTTCCTTAATGCTTCCTTATCAAAATCTGCTATTTTAACTAAATCAATAATTTCAAAAAACAATGTTCTTAAATCTCCATCAAAACCAAAAAAATCAGCAAAAGAAAGAGGATCTAAAAATAAAACATTTTCTTTAAAAGGGACTGAAGAAGAAATTGCATGAGGTGTTTGAGAATAGACGGGTGAAATTATTAAAAATTTTCCATACCCTTGATAACCTCTATTCGATTTATTAATTTATTAATTTATAATCTATATTGATTATAATAATATCTTCACGCTCTTTAACAAAATTGAATGTTTTACTTGACAACTTTTCAAAATTTCCTATTTTATCTATAATTATTGTATTTTCACAATGCCTTGAATGCAATTTTTTATCGTAGGGAGTAGGTCGAATCTCACAAAAAGACGTGCAATTTTTATTTCTTGTATGAATTAGAAATAAGTATTTGACAATCTTATCATAATAATTACCAATAGCTTTGTATACATTTGATTCATTAGGAGCAAATCCAGCTTCCATAACAATTTCATTGTAACTCAATCTATGAGGTAACCTTGTAATTGCATGAAAGAAAGATATATGCTCTTCTTCACTTAACATTGAAAGAGAAGGAGTCTGTCCCTCTTTGATATATTTTTTTTTAATTAAATCTGGTATTATTACATTCTTAAAGTACTCCGAAGCAATTTTCTTTTTTTCATCATAAGTAAGAGATTCACCACTTTCATTGTAATACAGAAAACTCCATTTGTTAGTATCAATATTAATTTCAAATTCTGAAGAAGTAAGTAATTCATTAAAATTAATACTTCTTCTAAAAATAGCACCTAAAAAGTTTTGATATATTTTATCTTTTATTGAAGTATCTGGAGAATCGTTAATTTTAAGCTTTTTAGATGCAATTAAATGAGGAATAATTGCGGTTTTAAAATAAGAAGCTGCTACAATTAATCGTTGCTCTTTAGTTAACGGTTTTCCATTCTCATCGAAATCTAAAAAAAACCATTTTCCTATTTCTCTATTTATTTTTAAATTCGCACCTTTTAATATATCATTATATTTTATACCTCTTACTTTACAAGCGATTATGAAATTTTGATACCCTATTTTTATTAAAATTCTTTTTGTTGGAGCAAATCCATTTATTATAAGACTATTTTTCTTAAGTTCTGGTAGAATATTTTTATTAAAAAAAGCTATAGCTTCTTCTTTACTTTGATCCTGTGAAAGCGGTTCATCATTTTTATCAAAATCTAAAAAATACCATTTATTTACATCATGAACTAGCTCAAATCCAGCCTTTTTAATAAGTTCACTCAACTTAATTTTACAAGGTTCACAATCTAAAATATCTCTAAAATACGCATAATCAATCGAACATGTGAAAAGTTAAAAGTGTATTAAATCAATTATAAAACCCTATAAACTAACATTGAAAGAATAATAAGTTTATGTTGGTATTGGATGCTTACGAGTTAAAAAGAAATTTTTAATTTGAATATTATTGTGAACTTTCTCAGCATAATTAAATTCATGGGGAGGATTTTTTAATTTAGAATTTTTTAAAGTAATAATCCAAAAAGAATTTTCAACTAAATGTTCTCTTATTGCTAATAATAAAGTATCTATTCTTCTTTTTTCATCAATTGATAAACTATCATATTTTTTCCTATGTATTTTCTTTAAGATACTTAAAGACATTGGAATTCCAGTAAGAGAGCAATGACAATCATAACCAATTTGGTCACTAATTACTTTTAAAAGATGTTGATTAAATTTTTTGACATCAAAGTAACTTAAAACAACCACACCATTCTCATCTGCGTTCTTGTCATCTCTTGTTTGTGTGATTCTAGGATCAATACAAATGCGTTCCCAATCAACGGACATATCTGTTCCTTTTTCATTTCTAAAAATTTGTGGAACAATATCTAATTTATGCTCTGGTCTACCCTCAAGAAATACATTTAAAGGCACTCTGCGAAATATGTAATCCTTATCAGGGATTTCTTTATTTAAATAACTATTTAACAAATCTGAAATTGATTTAGCACCCAATCTAGAATTTCATTTTTAGGAATAGTACCATTTATATATCGACCTGACTTTGTTTTCGAATATATAACAATATCATCAATCTCATCAGATATACTTAAAATTAATTTAAAATCTTTTAATACCCACCTAATTTCAACATGTTCATCAATAAAGTTAAATTTTGGTTTTGGTAATGTTTTTCCGAGTTGATTCCAATATCTTTTTGAAATATCTAAAAGAAGATTTTTAGAATAATTCCAAATATTTTCAGAAAATTCAATAATTCTATTCTCTTTTTTCATTTCTTCTAAATATAAAGAAGCTTCTTTAATTTCAGATTCAGTTTCAAGATTAGGTTCAAGTAATTCTAATGATTTCGAGATAGTAATCCATTTATTTGATTGTAAAGTTTCTTCTTTTATTAAATAATTAGAAAATGATATTTGAGGCTTCTTAGAAAAGAGTGCTTTATAATTTTTTCCTTTTTCTTGTTTCAGAAATGTATCTTGAATTTCTTCATTATATTTTGAACATTGAATATAGGATTTATCTATATTTGACATCATAAACTTTTTTTCACCTCATAAATCTCTAAACCCGCTTTTTGACATAATTTATGTAATTCTTCTTCCTTTTTTAATGCCCTTTCGATTTGTAACTTTAATTGTATTAAATCTTGATGATCTAATGCAAAATATGCTTTTTTTTCGTTTCTTATATTTTTATTATATAGTATTCTAAGATTATGTGTGATTAAACAATAATCGGGAGATTCAATAATCTCTTCTTTAAATACAGGACGAATATCAGTAATAATTCTAGTACTTTCTACTAATTTGGATCTTTCCAATAATAACTTTGTTGCTTTTTCAAAATAAAAAAAAGGTGTATCTGCAGTTAATAAATCTTTAAAAAACTGTTTCATTGATTGGATTTTATCATCAATATCTTTATAACTTTCAGAACCAATTTGTTCAATAAAAGAATTTGTTATCTCTGAAATAAAATCATCAACATCTTTAACAATGTGATCTTCTTGTAAATTTTGATATAATCTAAAAAGTGTAATTATTAATTCAAAAATATTAGGAAAATCTTTAAATTCTTCAATAGCTTGAATATCTTCATCATATTTCAAGGGTTTATAAATTTTAAATTTAGTAACAATTATCTTCTTTTGATTCTCATCTAAATTTAAAATGTCTTTCATTATAGAAAAATGTTCCTCAGGAATTTTTAATTTAAATGACATATACATCCTAATGTTTAAAATTAAATTAATTACGATTTTTTTTTGTTGATTTTGAATATTTATATATTATTTTTTTTTAGATTTTTAATTTCCAAGTTTTTTTTCAAATTATATATAAAAATGGATCGTTTTAATTTTTTATTTGTCATATTTATAAAAATACTTTTTTCCCATAACTTTCCCTCAATTATTATTAAATTTTGTCCTTTAAATAATGCTTAATAATTAATGAATTTCTTAGATTGTTAATCCAATTCTCAAGTATATCTTTAATATTATATAAGTGTTATCTATGAATGTATATCTCTATGATATTTATATACTTTCCTCTAAAATTTTTAATAATATTAGAGTGATATCGTTTATTTTTATAATGTTTTAGGTGAAGATTAATTAAAATTTATGCGTCTAGATAACTAGAAGAATAAAATGATAGATTTTAGTAATTGTATTTCTATGTTTACAATATAGATGAATTTATGTCGATCTTTTTCTTTTCAAATATTCAAAATCAACTTATTAAATATTCTAAAACTTTATCAGGACTCCCCGGGCATAAATTTTAAAACGGACGATTTTCTCTCGCAGGACTCGTAAGCGGCTCTTTTTCCAATTTCTCTCATAACCAAAATACTTGTCTCTTCGTTTTTTGTAATCTCGTATACTTCTTTGAGCAGCTCACGATATAATAATTGATAGAATAGCGCATTAGAACTATGTCCAAACGATTTCGTAACACGTTTCATTAACCATTGAAAAGCTCCCATATTAGCACCTTATTAATTCAATCATATTTTTAATACTTCCACTTAATTCAAAATTTTCAAAATTAATATTTATAATATAACTTTAATATTGATTTATTTAGGAAATTATGTTATTTTTTACCAATTTTAAATTTAAAAATCTGTACGCAAAAATCGTTTCCAAGAGCTCTGGAGGCTTCTATTTTATACGGTTCTAAAAAAATTGCTGAAGAATCTTTTGTATCTTTGTTAATTAGAAAAATAAACTCGGATACTAAACCCAGTAGAATCTCGCATCCTGCTATGTTTACATCGTCGTAACGATATTTGCATAAAGCACACTTAGCATCTTTAATTTTAATTAATTTATTATTATCGTCGACTTCAATAGATATTGAACTATTAACTACTTTTTGATATAAGGTTGTTAAAAAATCTTTAACATTAGATTGATTCACTAAATCTATGGGTTTCCAATAATTTACGAATGTTCGGGAAATATTCTTTCCCATATTTCTTAACCTTTCAGAAACATCCAATTTTTGATTTCTTTTTATGAGTCTAGCTATATGATAAATTGCATTACGAAGCTGATTCATAACGGCGTCGGTTTGTACTACTTCTGCTCTTGAAATATTCATGTTTTACAACTTAATTTTTTCCTTTAAAATTAATATTGAAAAATCGCCGTTGGTTTTAAAGCTTTTAATCCTATTAAAAATATTAACAATATTTTTGTTATATTTATAGATTTTTTGAGTAGAATTGATTTCGTAAAAAAAGAAAAATAAAAAAAGTTTTTAAAATTACATTTGCTTAATTACTTCTCTTAGGATTGGTTCTCCGTAAGCACCGATCATCATACCATTTTGAACGACAAGATTTCCTTGAACCTCTATATTCTTTTCTATTAGTTTGCCATCATTAAAGAATAATAAAGTAGGTATAGCAGATATCCCAAACATTTCACCTAAAGGACGATTTTTATCAAGATCAACTTGTATAAGTTTGATCAATCCTTCATCTCTAAGTTTATGAAGAATAGGAGCAATAAATTTACATGGTCCACACCACGTTGTATATACATCAATTATTAGCTTACCATTACTAGGTCCGTCGATTCCAACAGATTTTAACTCTTCAATCTTCAATTAAATCCAACTCAAACCTTTTTCTTTGAATTTTTTTAACTTTAAAATTATTAAAATTAAAGATTTTTAATTTTTTTTTTGTTTATATTCGTTTTAAATTTTTTTTTCTTTTTATTCTTTTTATTTATAGAAAATTGAATAATTTATGATATAAAAATTATAATTTTTTTCAAATTGAAAAATTTTAATACCGAAATTTGACGGAAATAAAAAAACCATAATAACAGGGATTATTATCTAAAGGAATAATTTTATAATTGAAAAAAATTTATCTAATCTTAGAATAAGAAAAAAGGTGTGATTTTGTGGCAACAATTGATTTTAACTTTAGAAACCAAATTTTAAATTGTGCCAATGGCGAGACATTGGCGGTATGCTATCAATGCGCAACTTGTAGCGGAGCATGTCCTGTAGCGCAAGTTACTGAAGGTCGTTATAATCCAAGAAGACTTATTTTAGACGCTCTATTAGGGCTAAAAGAAAAAATATTTGGCGCACAAAATGCCTTCAATATATGGGGATGTACACAATGCGACACGTGCGACGAAGTATGTCCGCAAAAAGTTGAACTTACTGAAATATTTACCATATTAAAAAACATGAGCATTGAAAGGGGCGAAGGACCCGAATATTATACGACACAGGCAGCAACAATATTAGAGAATGGTAAAGCAATTCCCATGCAATCGGCTATTGAGAGAAGGAGAGAACAATTAGGACTCCCTAAAATAATGGAACCTGATGTTTCGGAAGTTAAAAAGCTATTAGAGGCAACAAAATTACTGGAAAAGCTTCCTAAAAAATCACAATAATTTGAAAATTAAATTTTAGTTTTCCTACTTCTTTTTAAATTAACTTACATTTAAAATTTATAAAATAGATAATTTAAAGAAATCTAAAGAGAGGTTTATAAATTGAGAAAGCCAATTATTGGAGGCAATTGGAAAATGAACAGAGGGGACCCTAACGATGCAGAAAAAATGTTAAAAAACTTTATACCACAAGTAAAAAAAATCGATTCGGTAGATATCGTAATTGCTCCGCCTTTTACTTCGTTAGTATCTGCGGTTAATCTCGTAAAAAAAACAAATGTAAAAATAGGGGCCCAGAACATGTACTACGAAGAAAAGGGCGCTTTTACGGGAGAAATTGCTCCTACTTTTTTAAGAGCTATTGGAGTTGAATTTGTTATTTTAGGGCATTCGGAAAGAAGAGATATTTTTAAAGAATCTGACGAATTTATCAATAAGAAACTTAAAAAATCGTTATCGTTAGGATTGAATCCTATCGTATGTATTGGAGAACATTTGGAAGAACGAGAAGCGGGAAAAACAAACGATGTAATAATAAAGCAATTTAATAAAACCTTTGAAAATTTAACAAAAGAAGAAATGATAAGAACCGTAATAGCATACGAACCTATATGGGCGATAGGGACTGGAAAAACGGCAACTCCTGAACAAGCAGAAGAAATCCACGCTTTCATTCGCGAATTATTAACCAAAAAATACGATACGAAAACATCTGATTTAGTAAGGATTCAATACGGAGGTTCCATTAAATCAGACAATGCTGAAGAACTATTTAAAAAAGAAAACATTGACGGGGGATTAGTTGGTGGTGCCTCGCTTGAAGCAAATTCTTTTTATGAAATAATCATAGCTGCTGAAAAATCAATTAAGTAATTAATTAACATAACCATATTTTTTTAAAAAACTTTAAATTAGATTGTTATGCATTAATCTAATTTTAACCCAAAATATTATTAAACTTTGTTGTTAATTTTCCAGGAAATTCTGCTAAATAAGACTCAGAATCAGTAAATAATAGGTAATAATAAGGCTCAAATAACTTATTTTCAACGGTTACGCCTACACCGCTATTAATTACATACACCCAAATTTGATTTTCTTTGTAAAAACTTTGAAGAAATTTCCATTTTAGAGGATCGATGCGAGGGATTCCACCCATATTTCTTAGAATAGTATCAATATCTTCAGACGAATACTTTTCGCCTAAGACTAATATCAAACTTAGATCAAAAGAAGTAACGACTATATTGTTTAGACCGTACGGTCCCATTTCTTCCAAGAATACTTCTGCTTGCTTTCTAATTTCAGATTCTTTAAGTAATATTCGTTTTTTCGCTTCTTGATCGGTTAAAATGTCAATAATTTTCTTTTCTTCCGCCTCGTCAATTATATAAGCGGATTCAAGTGGCATTTTCGGAACAACTATTAGATTGTATATTAATTTAATTTTCTCTTTAACAAATTTGTGCGATAAATACGTTTCTGTTTGAGCACAAATTAAGACATCTCCTTTATCTTTATCATCAATTGAAGGCTCTTCAAAATTTTCGTTATCAGAAGTTTTAAATTCGAGAGTTCTAATTTTTTTATCTAAATTTTTCGCAAATTCAAATAAGGCTGAAATTAAACCCGCATTAAGTTCAAAATGGCTTATTGGATCAATTGGTGCTGGCTTTCTATCAACATATTCAGTAAAATCGTAAAATCTTTGATACAATTTAATTCTAACTGGTAACTTTTTAATCTCTTTGTAATAATATGGAAAACCAGAACTAGTTATTATAGAAATATTGTATATTGTCATGTCTTATTTATATTCTCAATCGAGATTTAATATTCCCAGTTGATATTATAAATAAAATGAAACTATTTATATTTAAATGAGTTGAATTATTTCGTGTTAATGAGCCAAAAATCTAGATCATAAAAATAGAATTTTAATACGATAATTCAGATTCATTAACAATAATTTTAGACGTATATAATCTTACTACATTTTTATCTGGTTGCTTATAAAAATTAAAAGAAATTAATAACTAACTCCCACGATTTCGTCGCCCCTTATTTGAAATTGTTTATCTATGTAAATAAGTACGGCGTGGCCAGAATGACTATAAACTAAGGGAGTATTGCTTTTTTGCGATTTTTCCACAAGTGTTTTCTTTATAACAACTGGAATAGTTTTTTTACATCCTTTACAAGTAACCAAAACTATCTTAATTAAATTGAGCTTTTCGTAATTTATGAAAGCATTTTCTACTATTTCTTGGAAAGAAGAAAATATATCGCATTGATCGCCATAACACGTCTGTAACAAAGATTTATCGAACGTATAAAAAAAATTTTCTATGAGATATTCTATTAACGCTTCTAAAAGTTGAGATTGAACCTCAGGACGAGATCCAATAGAAAAAACAATATCAGTTTCACAATGATGATAATAAACAATTTTCTCGTCTACTTTAGAGATGCAAAAAAATAAATCCTTTATAGGGGCCCTTCTGGCAAATTTTATTTCAAATAAAGTAGGTTTATTAAAGGTTTCATTTCGCCATTCAAAGTAAGTATCATCTCTGTTTGCGGGACCGATGTTGAAGAAATAAATTTGTTCCAATAGATTTAGTACGAGCATTCTATACCTTATACTTTGTTAATAATATTAATATAAAAATAGCAAAAAATTTAATCTTTTGTTAAAAAATTTAAGAAATAATTTAAGAAATAATAAGAGCCGGTTTACCGGGCAAAGCTAGACTAGCCTTCTTTTCTTGAGAAGTATCTTTTTCGTGAGAAATGCTAACCTTACATTCGTATTTTTTTTCAATAATTGGTTTTATTTCGTTAAAGAATTGAAATTCTTCGTCTGAAGTTAGCGTTAATTTAGCATATTTTCCGATATTTTTAACAATTTTATCAGTAGTTTGGCTAATGAATTTACCGTATTGCTTTAAATCTTTGTTTTTCATAATCTCTTTTACGATTTCTCCCTGGTTTAACGATTTATCTTCGTTTTTAGTATTTTCTATTAATTTCATTAAAAGAGAATAGAAGATATACTTCCAATTATCAGCAATAATGATTGAAACAGTATCTATTTTATTTTTTTTCGTTATTAATTTAATGCTATTAATGTCTTCTAAGATGGTATTCATTAAATTCCATTTAAATTCGTTTAAATCAGTAAGTAAACTCTCGTCATAAGATGGCCAAGAAGCTAAACTTATGTAATCGCTTTTGCCCATCGTTTCCCAAATTTCTTCGGTCATGTGTGGCACGATGGGATGTAAGATCATAGTTAATTTTTCTCTACAAGATTCGTAAACCTCATCAATTACACCTTCGTTTTTATATTTAGTTAAATCCGCAACACATTGTATTAATGAATTTACAGCATCTCGGATAGCTATTATATCAAACGCTTCTTTAACAATCTTTATTGTTTTATTTAATTGATAAATCATAAGTGTATCGACGATAGTTTCCTTTTTTCTATATTTTTCTGCAGGCTCTTTTAGAAGTTGAAAAGTTCGGTGGACGAATTTACTTGCGAAGCTAACCCCTTCGTCAGACCATTCTAAACTCGACTCGGGACTAGCTCCAAATAAAATAAAAAATCTTGCGGCATCTGCCCCGTAATTATCCATAATTTCGTTGGGATCTACGGTGTTACCATAGCTTTTGCTCATCTTCACGCTTCTTAATTCGTAATTCGTATTACATCGCTTACATTTCTTATCGTGCATCTCTGCTTTCATTGCAAAAGTATCGCACTTAGGACAATACGGATGCACTTTATTAATCATACCTTGCGTTAATAATCGTTGAAATGGCTCGTTATGAGAATGAAGCCCAATATCTCTGCTTACTTTTGTCCAAAATCGCGCGTATAACAAATGAAGAACGGCGTGCTCGATTCCTCCTATATATTGATCTATATTGCCCCAATAATCCACAATTTCTTTTCTATATGGGAGGTCCTTAGTACGTGGATCGCAGAATTTAAAAAAATACCAAGAGCTATCAACGAAAGTGTCCATTGTATCCGTTTCTCGACTAGCTCTTCTTTTACATTTAGGGCATTTTGTATTTATAAAATTCTCGCTTGTCTCAAGAGGATTACCTTTTCCACCAAATTTAACATCTTTTGGTAAGAAAACAGGTAGATCTTTATATTGTACAGGAACAATCCCACATGTATCGCAATATATGATAGGAATTGGACATCCCCAATATCTTTGCCTGCTTATAAGCCAGTCTCGCAATTTATAATTTATGGTTTCGTTTCCACTTTTCATTTGTTCCAATTTATTTGTGATTGCTTTAATAGCATCTCGATTATTCATGCCATCAAATTCTTGCGAGTTAACCAAAGTACCATCGCCCTCGTAAGCGCGAGTCATTTTTTCGGCTTTTAATTCGAAATCGGGAGGTTGAATAACCACTTTAATATCAATATTATATTTTTTAGCAAATTCAAAGTCTCTTTGATCGTGGGCCGGAACTGCCATTACAGCGCCCGCACCGTATTCGTAAATGACAAAGTTTCCAAGATAAATTGGAATCTGCTCTTTAGTCAATGGATTTACAGCGTATTTTTCAATAAACATTCCCTTCTTTTCTATGTCGATATCAGTGCGTTCAAACGTGTTTTGTTTCGTAACCTCATTATATAATTTTTCGAATTCTTTTTCGAGTTTAGTTCCTTTTAACCAATCTTTAACCCAAGGATGTTCTGGAGCAAAGACCATGAAAGTGACACCAAATATTGTATCAGGTCTTGTAGTAAAGATATCGATTGTTCGATCTTCTCCTACGATAGGAAATTTAATAATTGATCCTTCTGATCGTCCAATCCAGTTCCTTTGCATGCTTTTAACTCTTTCAGGCCATTCTACATCATTCAAACCGTCAAGAAGTTCTTCTGCGTAAGCTCGAATTTTAAGAAACCATTGGGTCAAAAATTTCTGTTCTGCTTCCGAATTACAGCGCCAACATTTTCCACCTTGGACTTGTTCGTTAGCTAAAACGGTTGCGCATTTTGGACACCAATTAACGTAGCTTTCTTGTCTATAAGCGAGTCCTTTTTCATACATTTTTAGGAAGAACCATTGATCCCACTTATAAAAGTTAGGATCGTGGCTGTATATTTCGCGATTCCAGTCGTACGATAATCCAATTCTTTTCTGTTGGGCTCTCATCGTATCTATATTAAAATTAGTCCATTCTTCGGGATTTGCTCCTTCGTCTATTGCGGCGTTTTCTGCAGGAAGTCCGAAAGAATCGTAACCCATTGGATAAAGAACGTTGAAGCCGTTCATTCGCTTAAATCTTGCAAAAGCATCTCCAATAGTATAATTTCTTAAATGCCCCATATGCAACTTTCCAGAAGGATAAGGATACATTTCAAGTACATAATACTTATTTTTGTTTAAAACCTCTTTTACTTCGAATATTTTTGCTTTTTCCCATTTCTCTTGCCATTTAGCTTCAATCTTCTTATGGTCGTATTCAACCATATAATTCAAACCAAGAAATTTCGATTACTGAATTAATAATATTAAAACCGTTTAAATTATCAATTATTGAAACAATAAATCTTTTTGGAAAAAACTTAATTTTATTCTAAGATTAATCCACTTGATGAATATTGAGAAGATTCGAGTATCTGTAGGTTCAGCTTCTGTTTTAAATCTTGTCCAAACAAAATACGAAGTTGCGCCAACTACATGTTATATTATGACGTATATATCAGGAAAGTGCTCCGCTAATTGTAGTTTTTGTCCTCAAGCAAGATCTTCTAATAGTTCTTTAGAAATGTTATCGAGAATTAATTGGCCAACATTTGATTTTAAAACTTTTATAACCAAATTAAAATATATTTCGCCTTTAAAAAAGTTTAAGAGAATATGCATTCAAACGCTAAATTATACGAACAATTTTGAAGATCTTTACGAAATAATTTCTGAAATTAAAAAAGTTTCTGATATACCAATTTCAATTGCAATACCTCCAATGTCTAAAAGTAAAATGGAACGGTTAAAAGAAATAGGCGTTGAGAGAATCGGCATTGCATTAGATGGAGTAATTCCAGAAATATTTGAAAAAGTAAAGGGAAAGGAAGTAAATGGTCCCTATAAATGGGAAACACATATAAACGCTTTAAAAGAAGCTTTAGAAATATTTAAAAAAGGTTTTGTAAGTACACATTTAATTGTTGGTTTAGGCGAAACACAAAAACAACTTTTTGAACTCGTAGAAAATTTACATTCTATGGTCGTTTTACCGGGACTTTTTGCTTTTACGCCCCTAAAAGGAATAAAATTAGAAAAATTAAATAAACCAGAAATATTGGATTTTAGAAAAGTACAACTTGGCAGATATTTAATAATTCATAAAAATAAAAATTCAAGCAATTTTGTGTTTAACGCTAAAGGAAATTTAATTAATTATAATATTAATAAATCGGAATTGAAAACGATTATCGAAGAAACCGACGCTTTTTTAACGTCCGGATGTCCAAATTGTAATCGCCCTTATTACGATTCAAATCCTTCGGGAGATATTTATAATTTTCCTCGAAAATTAAACGAAGAAGAAAAACAAGAGATTTTCAATCAATTATTAAAATTTGTTAATTAAAAATTTAAATGTTAAAACGAAAAAATGAAAAATTGGCGTTTTATTCCGTTAGAAATAAGAAATGGATATTGGAATATGGCGTTAGACGAAGCTATATTGAACTCGGTAATTGAAAACAAGTCAAAAAATACTCTTAGATTTTACAAATGGCAACCTTCGACAGCATCAATTGGAAGAAATCAAAGTTTAAGTGCCGAAATTGATGTTGAATTCGCAAAAAACAGAGGATTTAACGTTGTAAGAAGAATTACTGGAGGTGGAGCGGTATTTCACGATTATGAAGGTGAAATTACGTATTCTATCGTTTGTCCAATAAAATATTTAGAAACGCTAGGAGCTAAAACGGTTTTAGAACAATTTGAAATTATTACTCAGGGAATAATTAAGGGATTAACTTTGTTTGGGTTAAGTCCCGAAAAGGGGATCGTTCATTGTCCAGCGATTTTTTTGGATGGGAAAAAACTCTCTGGAAACGCTCAGATTCGGAAAAGAGGGTTTGTTTTACAGCATGGAACAATCCTTTTAAAAATTGATCCTGAATTGATGTATTCTGTGTTAAAAGCACCTAATAATGTGGGAAGATCAAAAATGGTTAGGTCTGTTAGAGCAAAATGTATTGGGATTAAAGATCAATTAAAAAATTACGAAGAACAAGGATTTATTAACGCCTTAAAAAAAGGTTTTGAACTTGTATTGAATATCCAATTGAAAGAAGATTCTTTTTCCGATTACGAATTAAAAATAGCAGATAATTTGGTAAACGAGAAATATTTAAAAGAAAAATGGTTAAAGAAATATGAGTAATAAAAACGTATTGTTAGAAAAAATTAAGTTAGGTAATGCCTCGTATTCAGATTTAGAGAATGTTTTTCTTTTAAATTTAAAAGAATTAGTAGATTTTTTTTCTTTTGCTCAAGAAATAACAAGAAAAAATTTTAACAATACGCTAAAAATCTATAATCCTTCTAAAAAATTTCCTGCAATAAGTATTACTGGTACTGAATGTGCTTTACAGTGCGAACATTGCGATAAAAAATATTTGAAAGGAATGAAAGAAATAACGTCTGTTAACGAATTATACAATTTTTTATTTGATTTTGCTAAAGACGAAGGAGTAGGAGTACTTATTTCAGGTGGTTGTGATGCTAACGGTGCAGTTCCATTATTAAATTTTTTAGACGTTGTCAAATTAATTAAAGAACGAACAAATTTAATCATAAATACGCACACAGGATTATTAAACGAAGAAACTGCAAAAAAGTTGGCAGAAGCAAATGTTGATATTGTTTCTATTGATATTAATATGGACGAAGAAATAATGAAGAATATTTATCATTTAAATAAAGATTTGGACGAATACAAGAGAGTAATTAACGTTTTAAAAAAATATAATTTAAACATAGTACCACACATATGCGTAGGTTTACATTATGGAAGTATTTGTAAAGAATTAGAATCAATTAAATTCGTAAAAGAAAGTGGTATTAATCCATCTTTAATTGTTTTAATCGCGCTAATACCTCCAAAAAATTCTTTGAAATTTAAAAAACCGGAGCCAATCGATGTAGCAAAAGTTATTCTACTTATTAGGTTTCTTTTCCCCGAAACAGAAATTTCCTTAGGATGTATGAGACCGAGAAAAGATATTAGAGAAGAGATCGAGAAATTAGCAATAAAAGCGGGAATAAATAGGATTGAGTTGCCATCAAGGAAAACTTTAAAATGGGCAAGAAATTTTAATCCAAATATTAATTTTGAGTTTTATTCGGCATGTTGTGCTATTCCGAGAAAATACGAAGAATTTGCAAAAAGTAAAAGTTCAGATATTAAAGGATATCAAAATTTATAATAATAAAAAAAGTCGAATTGAAATAGTATGGATAGTTTAGAACTCATTAAGAATAAATTTAAAAGCGATAATTACGCTAAGAGATTTGATATAGTTTTAGACGCTTTAGAAGAAAACTTTGTTAAAATGCACATGAAATTAACTCCTGAAATGAATAATTTTCACGGCCGACCTCACGGAGGAGCAATTTACGCTTTGGCCGACGCAGCGTTCTCTATCATTGGAAACAATCAAAATAATATTTCCGTTGCTTTGGATTGTAATATTTATTATCATGCAAGTCCAAATCCTGGAGAAATACTTTATGTTAAAGGCGAACGACTTAAACAAAGTCAGAAAATTGGAACGTACTTATTTACGGTTTATACAGAAGTGAATGGGAAACAAGAGAAGATTGCAACTATGACCAGTAATTTATATCGCACGGGGAAACCTTACGATCCTAATTTAGAAGTAGGTTAATTAAGTATGAATGAAAAAATAGATATTATCGGGCTTCGCGGTATTCCTCTGATAACGCCGGGCGATAACGTGCCAAAGGTTATTTTAAAAGCGTTAAAAGAAACCAATTTAGATTTAGAGAACGGCGACATAATTCTCATTACTCAGTCAATTATTTCTAAAGCTAATGGTTTGATAAAAAATTTAAAAGATATTATCCCAGGTAAAAAGGCGTTAGAGCTTTACAAAAATATGACTCCAAAATCTAATTCAATGGGCATTCCTGTCAAAAACGCAGAGTTAATTCAAGCGATTTTGGACGAATCAAAAGAAATTATTAGATCCGAACATGTTTTAATTACAGAAACGAAACATGGATTTATTTGCGCGAACGCGGGAGTAGATGCTTCAAATGCAGGAGGAGGAGATAATATAACGCTTTTACCAGTAAAACCAGATGAAGATGCAACAAAAATTCGGAAGGAGATTAAAAAACTAACTAATAAAGATGTAGCTGTAATTATAACGGATTCTTTTGGTAGACCTTTTAGAGAAGGCGCCGTTGGAGTAGCAATTGGCATATCGGGTATTTCTGCTCTGCTAGATAGACGGGGCGAAATGGATCTGTATGGACGCGTATTGCAGAGCAAAATAGTAGGGCAAGTTGACAATCTGGCTTCGGCCGCTCAATTAATAATGGGAGAAGCTAGCGAAGGTCTTCCTGTTATTATCGTTAGAGGATACGAATTCAAGTTCAAAGAAAACGTCTCAATTAAACAAATTATAAGAGAAAAAAGCTCGGATCTTTTTATAGGTACTTTTGAAAGAAGCGAATGGGATAAAGTTCTAAAAGAGCGAAGAAGTTATAAATCAGAATTTTCAAATCAAAGCGTTGATAAAAATCTTATAGAAGATTGTATTGAAATAGCCAGATGGGCTCCAAGCGCACATAATGGTCAATTCTGGCGCTATATTATATTAGAAAAAGGAAGTATAAGAAACGAACTAATTAATAGAATGAATTTGAAATTGGAACAGGATCTTCTTAAAGATGGAAAATCTAAAACTTTTATTGACGAAAAAATTAACAAGACAAAGTACCGTTTCTTAAACGCCCCGTTTTTAATTTTATTGTGTTTAGATAATGGTTTTTTACACAAATATCCAGACGAAGAGCGAAATATGAACGAGTTTATATTAGGTGTTCAAAGCGTAAGCGCTTCAGCTACTTATTTTTTACTTGCAATTCATGCTAAAGAATTAGCTGCTTGTTGGTATTGTGCTCCCGTGTTTTCGAAACAAGTAGTTAAGGAAACTCTAAAGCTCCCCGATTCTTTCGAGCCCATGGCTTTTTTTACAGTAGGATATCCATTAAAAGAAGTTAAAGCACCATCAAGGAAAAATTTAAACGAGATTATTTATGACATTAACGCAAAAAGATGAGGGCTAATAAATTGGATGATGGATATTATTTAATATTGGCGGGAGGAGTAGGTGCTGCAAAATTTATAGAAGGTTTAGCGAACGTAGTAGATCCAAAATTATTAAAAATCGTCGTTAATACGGGCGATGATATCGAGCTTTTTGGACTTAAAATTTGTCCAGATTTAGATATTATTACTTATACCTTAGCAAACGTTATAGATAAAGAAAAAGGCTGGGGATTTATCAACGAAACGTTTAATTGTTTAAGCGTTTTAAAAAAGTTTTATCAGGATTGTTGGTTTAATGCTGGCGATAAAGATTTAGCTACTCATATTTTTCGAACAGATTTATTTAAAGCCGGTTATACTAAATCTGAAATAACTCAAATAATTTGCGATAAATTAGGTGTAAAATCTCAAATTTTTCCAATGTGTAATGAATCTGTCAAAACTTTTATAAAAACAGACATTAAAGAGATGCATTTTGAAGAATATTTTATTAGATTTAAGTGTGAACCAGAAATTATTGGAATTGAACTAAAAGGAATAAAAAAAGCTAAACCAATTAAAGATGTTGTTGAATATGTCAAAAACGCGAAACAAATAATAATATGTCCATCAAATCCTATTGTATCAATAGGAACAATACTTCAAGTTAAAGGAATAAGAGAAGCTCTAAAGAAAGTAAAAAATAAAGTATTTGGAATCAGTCCAATAATAAAAGGAGCAACAGTTAAAGGTCCAGCGGATAAATTAATGAAATTTATTGGTTTAGATGTTTCTTGTTTAGGAGTGGCAAAATATTATTGCGATTTTTTAGGAAATTTTGTAATAGATCAATTGGATAACGATTTTAAAGCTAAAATAGAAGAAATGGGAATAAGGACTTTTTGTTTTGATACTTTAATGACAAATTTAGATAAAAAGAAAAATTTAGCTCGATTTGTAATAAACCTTAAATAAGCCTAAACTACGCGGCTTCTGTTGCTGCTTGGGCAACCTCTTCAATTTTTTCATCTTTTCCGTCAATTTTTTCGTCCATTTTTACGTAATCTCCGACAGTAGCAAGAATCTCTTTAATACGACCCTCCTGTTTTAATCTAATTATAAGATTTCTATGTTTTACATAAGAAATTATCTGAGCAATTATTGGAAAAATCAACATTAGAGGGATAAGAAGAATTATTATTGTCTCGAGCGAATACATTTCCGAACTTTCTGTTATTGCAGGAGGCATGTTAAATACGTATACAAAAAACCATCGAGGATGAATTATTATAAAACTTAAAACAATTAAAAGAATAATTCTAAATGCAAAATTAATCGCTGTAGAAGTCATTAAACTTTTCACGGCTGGTGCTGAAGATCTAGCAGTTAAGGTGTTTTCTGCTTCTTTATCTTCTTTAAAAAGTTTTTCAATATAACTACCAAGCCGCCTTGTTTTAGATGCTGCGGCTATAAGTTTTTTCTCTTCTTCCTCCAACTTTTTCTTTTCGATCATTTCTTTTACGTATGAAAATCTTTCTGTCGTTTCTGCAAAAAATTCTGACACTTTTTCTTGTTTTGATTCCATTTGCTCTCTTTTCTTTTTTGCCTCCTCTTTTATTTGATCGACATTTGCTGTAATAAGAGTTGATTCTCTTCGAATAATTCTCAATTGATTTCGCAATCTATCCCTTCTCTGTAAAGACGGCTTAGTAACAGTATCAATATAATTGATTTGGAAAGCAAATTCTAAGTAAATGTAGCATAAAATCGCAATTAAGGCAATTGGACTTGCCAAAAATGCAAAGAAATCGTCCAATGGCAATTGCGTGAATTTCCTTGAAAGAGGATTGACTAAAGTATTTAATTGCTTTAATTTAATACCAAACAAAAGAAACATATCGTTAATACCAAATACTAAAAGAGGTATAATAATCATTAAAATTAAACTTCCAACTGAAATCATACTATATTTAGGATCGTTCTGAAATACGGCTCTGACAAAGTAGATTATTGCAATTACGAAAAGAAGTGAAAAAGAAAACAAATAGACGTTATTTAAGAATTTTAATAGACTATCTACAATTAATTCTGGTAATTCTTTTATTTCGGGCACCTTTTTATTTGGAAAAGGGAACCATAATCCTAAATAATTTCTAAAAAATTCCTGAATAAAGATAATAATAAATCCTTCGTTAAAATCGGGTATTGGACTTAAAATGTAAGCTACAAAAACTCCAATAGAGATCGCAATAATGTAAAAAACTAAATACATCGTATAAACAATTAAATTTTTTAATTGAATTATTACTTCTGTGAAAACTAAATTCCCTTCGGGATTTGTTATAATTTTATTAAATTTAAATACAGAACTAAAAACAATTAAAATCAAAACAAACAGCACAGCGTTTAAAATACTTAATGATAACAAATATTTTCTTTCGCCTATCATATTTCACCCAGCACGCTCAATAAGCAGCTCCCTTTTTTTTTGCTTCTAAATAAGTTTTTATTACTTGATTCATAAAATCGTCAGGTCCGCATGTAATGATGTTTACTCCAAGATTACGAAGTTCTTGTCGTATTTTAAGAATATGTTCCATCATTTCTTCGCTAATTGCTTCCGCTAGGGCTTTATCAGTTTTCGATAAGTCAATTTCGTGAATTTCAAACCAAGGACTAAATGGATTAATTACAATAATGGTATGACTGAAAGGTATTAATTTTTTAATTCCCATTACAATGTTTCTAACCTCCGACTCTAAATCAGAAAATATAAAGACCAACGATCTTTTGTGATATCTTCTTATAAAATAGTCCATTGCTTCAACAAATTCACACTTGCCAGTTGGTTTAACTTTTGCCACAAAATCTAATATAAGGTAAAAAAAATCTTCTCCTCTCCCCTCTTTAAGAATATTAAAATCTTTTTTGGTTGAAAAAGTAAATACTCCAACGTTGTCTCTTCGAACTAACGCGATTTTTGCTAACAACATGCACGCTCTAATTGCGTATTCAAACTTGGTATTATCAATCGCCCCTCCAGCCATTGAACTTGAAGAATCAACTAAAATCATTACCGAAATATCTCGTTCGCTTTCAAATTCTTTAACGATCAATTTTTGAGTACGAGCACTAGCTTTCCAATCTATTAAACGAAATTGATCTCCAAAAACATATTTACGCATTCCATAAAATTCAGAACCAAGCCCTTTTTGCTTAGATCTTTGAACGCCATAGTTTAATTGTAAACTTCTTTTTGATCCTAAAATTTCAATTCGTTTAATATCTTCGTAAGGCGGATATACTAAAATTTCAGAAACGCTGTTTGGGACGATTCGTTCCAAAGAATTAAATCCTAGCCTATCTTTAACAGTTACTGAAAGGGGACCAAGGGGGTATTGACCTCTTACCCTCGGTTCGAGAACATAAGAAAATTTAATTACATCTTTTGGACCGATCCGAGTAGTTATAAAATTTTCCCCTAATATTAATCGAAAAAGTTCTAGATTATAATAATCTCTAATTTCGATAAAATCAAAGCTATTCTTTCCCGTGTTTTCAATCACTACTTTAACGTGAAAAAAATCGTCTTTGAAAACCTTTTCTTTTTCAAGTTCTCTGTGAACCTTTAATTCTTCTACGTTCATTTGATAGTGGAAAAGTGGTAGACTAATAATAGTGCTAAATAATAAAATTACTCCAAAATACACTAAAAAATAATTTTCAAAAGCAAATCCTGACGCAAGAAAAAAAACTGCGAATAGAACTAAAATTCTACCTTTTCCACCGAGTATTTTTAATCCACCAATTTAATTATCAAATTGAAATAATAATTTTAAAATCCTTATTCTTCTTTTTAAAAAAATTTAAAAATTAAAACTTTAAAGCGTTTTATATTGGTATAGGTATTTCTTCTATTATGTTTTTTATAACTGTTCTCACATCTAAGCCTTCTAAAGAGGCCTCTGGCTTTAACAAGATCCTGTGATTTAGTGCCGGTACTGTCAAAGCTCTTACATCATCAGGCGTAACATAAGTTCTTCCTAAGATTGCTGCTCTAGCTTTTGAAGCTCGCATTAAAACTAAACTTGCTCTTGGACCAGCTCCAAGTGCAACTTGAGGGTGATTACGCGTTTTTAAAACGATGTCTCTTATATATTTCAAGATTCGATCGTCAATGTAAACATCATTTATTATTTGTTGAGCAGCTACGAGTTCATCTCCAGTCGTTACTTTATCAACTTTAGCTACATCGCCGCCTAGCTGTCGCCTCATAATCTCTACTTCTTCTTCCGATTCTGGATAATCCAACCATAATTTTAGCAAGAACCTATCTAATTGAGCTTCTGGTAAAGGATAAGTTCCCTCCATCTCTATAGGATTTTCAGTAGCTATGACTATAAAAGGCTTTTCTAAGAGTAAAGTTTCACCTTCAATTGTTACTTGTCTTTCGGCCATGGATTCAAGCAACGCAGCTTGCGTTTTTGGGGCAGCTCTATTAATTTCGTCAGCAAGAACCACATTAGCAAAAACAGGTCCCTTTTGAAGTACGAATGTTCCTTCCTCCTGGGAGAAGATTTTTGTACCGGTAATGTCTGATGGAAGAAGATCAGGAGTGAATTGAATTCTTTTAAACGATATTCCTAACGTATTTGCAAAGGTTTTAGCCATAACAGTTTTTCCAAGACCTGGTACTCCTTCCAAAAGAACATGCCCATTGACTAATAATGCTATAAACAATTGTTGTAAAGTTTCTCCATAACCTACAATAACTCTACTGACTTCACTAAGCACCTCTTGAGCAATTTCACGTATAGGAGTTACATCAAGTTCTGGTTTTTTTTCTGCTTTAATAGATTTTTCCACCATATTTTTTCCTCCTTATTTTTATTTTTTTTATTTTTTATTTTAATAATTTGACAAAAAATTAATTTAATGTTGTTTTCAATAAAACGATGTTAAATATTACTAGCAACCCATTCCATTTCAAAAAACAAATTTTCAAATTCTCTTTCGTTTCTCACTTTTCTCTTTCCAGATTTAATTAGTAAAATTCGATCCAAGAACCTACTTATTCTTCTCGTTTTAAATTTCGTAATACTTGGCTCTTTTGTTGTCACCATATCTATTACATTCCCTGTCGTAATTTTACCGCCGCTTAATAAAGCATTAAGTTTTCGCTCTAATCTTCTGTAGAGTAAAGTTAAAGCTTTGTCGTATCTACTTTTTTCCCGATACCATTCAATTTTTTTAGCAAAAAAGGACGACGTTCTGAATCTCGCTTTTTCCTCCTTTTTTTCCTCTTCTTTAGCCTTTTTTTCCTCTTCTTTTTTCTTATTTGTTTTTGGGAGATATTTTCTTAACATGAAAACTGCTATAATAGGATACCACCAAGCTGTTAAAGGATTAGTGGAAAGTAAAATTATATATTGAATATAAAGCCCAAAAATTCCTGCAGACGTTAAGTCTCTCGAATTTTCAGGACGAATGTGAGCTTCGTCAAAAACAACTATCCAATCTTCTTTTTTCTCGTCGTATGTAAGCCATTCAATAACATTTAGAGCGAGATCTTTATTATCAAACCCATCTTCGTTAATTAATTCGTTATTGAATAAGCTTGCGTCAGCAGAAACAACAATTCGAGAATCTTCTGTCTCTTTTGCTAATAAAACAGGATGTGCGTAAACTCCAAGTGGAAAATTCTCAAAATCATCTTTTAATTCTTCAGGTATATCTTCGGGGATAGCGTCAAGCATAAAACTTAAATCGATACTATCGTCTTCTTCGTCAAATTTTTTATCGTCATTTTTATCTACAAAACTCTGAGAGCTTGAATAAGCTAAAGCGTCCCACCCAAAAACTTCGACTAATGGCCCGATTCCGGCTGAAGAACTCCTCGAAAGAATTAATCTATCAACATTTTCGGTTATTGGATGACCTTTTTTAATATCTGTTATTACAGGAAATTCAGGATTTTTTTGATAGGAACCGTGATCTCTTAATATCCCATCTGGAAATATTGTTACAGGGACTTTCTCTTTTATATCGGGATTAAGAATATTGGCAAAAAATATCTCCCATAAAAGAGTACTCGTTGATCCATGGTCGTGACATAGTAAAATTGAGTTACCTTTCTCTAAAAAATCCATGAAGAAAGGAATTTCGTAAATAGGATTGTAGAATTGGTTTGTTCCCATAATAACTAAAACTATTGATTTATTTAATCTCTCAGTAGAACCTAAACTTGATTGAAGATTATAACATTGATAACCTTCTTCTTCAAGCAATAATTTAAAATCTGAACAACCCGTCCAGTTTTCGTTATAAACGGAAAAGTTTTGATCGTTTTTTCCTTGATCAATAATAGATGCTAATAACGGAATTAAAGCAAATACAAAAATAATTATTAATAGCGCTTGCTTATAAATCGTGCCTAATTTTACTTTTTTCTTAGATTTTGTCTGGCGAGTTTTATGAATTCTTGTATTTCTAACAAATATTATAAATCCAAATCCAGTAAATCCGGCGGAAACAAAACATAAAAGAGGTAAATAACTGACCCACAGAGGAATAGGTTCGTTATACGATTCAACAAAAATTGAAATTCCTATTCCATAAATAATAAGATAAACTGTAAAGAAAAGGAGTATAATACATTTAGAAAACTTAATACTTTTCTCTGTTGCTTTCCCTTTTTTTACTTTTACCATATTTTTTTTAAAATAACTTCTTTATTTTATTAATTAATTTTATGACGAATCAGGGCGTTATAAATTAAACTGGAATGTTTTACTTGTTATATCTTTATATAAAGTTGAAAATAGATGGACAGTTTTATTGATTTCTTCTTTAGTCGGTTCCAAACCTCCATATATAATATCTTCAATATGTCTTACAAAGGAGTAAGTCGATTCGGGTGATTGAGTTAATTGATTTACGGCAACAATTGCATATTCTCTAATAGTTTGATGAGATAAGCGAGGTTTTTTATATTTATGGTCTAAAATCATACAATAGACTAAATATATATACGCAATTGCTTCTTTTAGACGATTTGAGGTAATTAAAACTTTAACATTTTGAAATCTATCTTTTATATTAAATTCTGGTTCAACTTTCTTTTTTTTCTTTAATACAATAGGCATTTTTTTTCCCTTTTTCTTAAATATTTAAATAACTTATTTAATAATTTTTTTTGAATTTATATTTTTTTGCATTTAGTTTTTTAATTAATATATTTCATAAAACACTTCGTTTAAAAATTTAATACAAAATGATACCCCGTTAATTCGAAATACACCGGAGAAAATAATTGGACGGAACTATAAAAATCATCTTCTTTGATAAGAAAGGGTTTGTCATAAATTACTTTTTCTATATTTTGTATGAAAGGATAAATAGATGCTGGATTAAGTTTGAATTCTTTAACTGAAATAATCGCAAAATCCCTGATTGTCTCCGTGTCTTTTTTTCGCTTTCCATATTTCGCGTTCACTAATTCCATATAGATTGATTGAAATAAATAAGATAAGGCTTCTTCTAATCTACCCGTATCTTTAAGAATCTTAAAATTTCTTATTCGATCTTCAAGAGGTAATCTTACCAATTTCGATTCAATTTCTTGCTTTCTTAATCTAAAATAACCAAAAATAATCAATGCTGCTACTATTCCTATTATAATTGGAATAAAAATTAGGAAAAAATTCTGGAACGGAGGAGTTTCGTCTTTAGTACCATCACCACCACCAATATCACCAGCTGCAGGTGGAATTATAGGAGAACCAACACTAACAATATGAGAAACATTTGAAAACGCAGAACTTGAAATCGTAAGTTCTATATTAAACGTATTTGTTCCTTCCGAACCAGTAGGCAACTGATAGGAAAACGAAAAAATACCATTTGCGTTCGTAGTTGTACTCCCAATTGAGTCACCGTTTCTGGTTATTGTGAATTCTGTAAAATTTAACACATGATTTGAATTATTTCTATCAAACATTTGCCCGCTTATATTAATTACATTACCCATTGCTGAAGAACTTACCATATTCCAATCGCATGTAATGTTTCTATACACATTTATTGGTATTAATTTTGAAGTTGTTCCGTTTATTAGAGTACCATTACCGATATATGTAATGTTTAAATACATGATATTTGACGAATTATCGTTAGGAATAAGAATTTCTTTAAAGGAGCCGTCAGCATTGGTGTTAAAGGTATTTTGAGTCTCGTCGCTCCAAGAACAATTTACTTGTTGATACGGGATACCGCTATTATTGTCGAATCGTAAATAATTGGGAAGATTAAAAAAACCATCAGCGAATTGAGGGCTATTTAAATTATAAGCAGTTATATTAAAAAATGAAGTTGCGTTTGCATAAATTGTAAAATAATTGTTTAAAGTAACATCCCCTAATTTAAAACTTATGACTTCGGCTTCGATTGTATGTCCAACATATATATTCATTGAAGTAGGTATCGTATAATTTTGAATTTTAAAAATTCCATCTGAATCTGTAACATTATTGTAAATAGACTGTAAGACACCATCAATTTTTAGAGCAATTTTACAATCAGGAATCCCTTTAGATGACGGTGGAGAAATTGTATAATTATATAATTTTCCTATTATTGTCAATGTCGTATTGTGATAAAATCTTTTACCGTCAACTTCTAAATCGTTAGTTAAATTAATCCAAGCCCATTGTGCGGATATTTTAGGATTATTATAATTGAAATTATCATTAATACTTAAATGGTAAGATTTCTTTACATCGTTCGAAATAATTCTAATATTAATAAAATATACCATTATTACTGAAAAAAATAATATTAGAAAGATTATTTTCTTTTTTTTTTTTGAGATATATTGACTGTTTTTTTGTAATTTTAACATAATCTTTCTAAACCACCAAAAAATAATATTCTTTACGTAAAAAATTTATTGCATTTTTCTGTATGTTTAAGATCGTTAACTTTGGGCTCAAAATATACGACAATTTTTGTATCAGTTCTTTTTGTAGGCCAATTTGCCCCAATTTTTATCAAACCATGAAATTCTCCGAATTCGTTGGTTTTTACAGTATCGTTATATGCAATGATTGTACCGTCTAAAAGTTGGACCGTAACATTAACTTTCATATTCGCAATTATTGTATTATTGTCAAAAGTTAAATTACCAATTACATGAAGAATATCTCCAATAATCCATATATCGGGAAAAATAACACCTAATTCAGAGTATAAGTCGAATTGATTAATTTCGGTGCCAGCTGTAACATTAAAAGGTATATAACTACTGCTGTTCTTATAATCCAAGTAATTAGGTATTGGATTTATACCTGGAGTTTCAGGGATGTTTATAGTACCATTAAAATCAACTCTAATGTAGTATTCTCCCTTAGAGCAATCAATGCTTATTGAATTAATATAAATTGAATAATTGCCACTATTGTCAGTAAGACCATATGGATTTCCAATTAAATAATGCGACAAATTATTGTAAGATTTATCGAATAATAGTACTCTTACCATTAAACCTTTGAGACCAGTTCCATTTTCTTTAACGGCCCCTTTGACGGTAAAACCGCCCTCATTTCTAAAGACCACATTATTAATTTTAGTGGTTTGAATTACGGGATTGATATATAAATTAACGCTCTCGTTAATAACAATAAAAGTGGTGTTAATTGATGGATAATTCATAAACTGAACTTGGATTTTGCGAATTCCAGCGTTATAAAACTGATTAGTTGGGATGCCAAATTGGCAATATCCGTTGTCAGACGTCGGATAAGTATATGTGCTTAATAATCGGTTAGAATAAACATCCCAAATTGAAACAGACGAGTCTTTTGGGGGCGGTGATCCGCTTTGTGTTACGTTTACTTGAAACTGAACTACTACGCCTCGTTTATATTTTTGCGGAGGATCAGATAAATCGTAAAACTCTCTTGTTGGACGACCTTCAACTTTTAAATATATTTTTATATCGTTTGGATCAAATACTCGAAGTTCTTTGAGTAAAATATACGATTTGCTAAAATTTGCATAATTATTCAAATAAAAATTAAACCTATATGGAGCGTTTAAAAAATTAAAAGTACCATTGAAATCCAGCCTTAAAGTGTAGTTACGAGCGGGTGTACTTGATATCACACGTTTATAAATGTTAAAATAATTGGATCCTGAAGGATTGGGACTTTCTGGATTTGAGGGCGATAAATAATCAGTATAATCTACACCACTTCTGAACATTCTTAAAGAGATACGAGTATCGTTAATCCAATTATTAAACGAATCTATTAATCGACATTTAATATTAAATGGGCTAGATAGCCCTGGTGCAATATTAACTTGACGAGGTTCTGGACCTGATATATATGTGATGTTTATAGGTTCATTGACAATAAAATAAGAAAAATTTTCCACATTTCCAATTTTTGCGTAAACTAGTGAGGGTCCGGCTTTATTATTACTTCCAATAATATATGGAATTGAAGCAAAACCGTTATTATCCGTTATATCTGTGCCAATTAATTTGTTTCCATTTGTATGATCGTAAAATTCTACTTGACCGTTTAAAAGGGGACTGCCCGTTTCTTCGTCAAAAACAACTACAGATAAATTTAAGTTCTTATTTCTATAAACATTTATCAAGGAAGGAACATTAGGATCAGCTGGAAATTCAGTTGGTCGTCCATTAACATTGAAAAGCAGTCTATAAGTTATCTCTTTAGTGACATTAAAATCTAATCTATCACTAGAATCGTGTATGTGTGAAAATCGTGGGAATCCCACCCAAGAACCGTTAAAATCCACTCGAATTTCGTATTCTCCATAAGGTACATGTTCTTGTGTATCTAACCATGTATTAAAGACTCCTGAATTACTCGTATATGTCGTATCCTCGGCAAAAGCGTTAGGAACTAAATTATTTGTTCCTTTATTAAATAGTAGAAAGGTCAGGTTAGCGTTATTTATTCTTTGATGATTCAAAGAATCTTCAACATAACCCACAGCCCAAGCTCTATGATCAGATTTCGAGACATTGACAACATTTGGGGAAATATCTTGAAAAACAACATTTATATCGCCATTAATTAAGACGAATGCTGTATCTTCGTCAGCTCCAATGGAGCCTTCAATTAAATGAGGTCCAACACTTTGCGAGTTAGTATTAATTATAATTGACGTAAATCCGTTTGAGTTGGTAATATTTGAACCTAAAGGTTGACCTAAAGTTAAATCTCTAAAAGTTATGGTTCTTCCAACAACATTACTTTCCGTTGAATTAATTTTAGCAGTTAACTTAGCATATTGATTTCTATTATATGTAAAGTACTTCGAAGAATTCGCAAGAACGCTGATGTTAAATCGCTCTGTAGTAATTGGTTGACCACCTTCGCCAAAAGTATCGTAAAGAACATCCATTTGAACCCATTGACCATTTCCTAATGTATCCCGTGGAACGTAAATCTCTGCCCAATTATAGATATTTTTATATTTAATAGGGTAAGTCAATTTTCCCCCTTCTTGAATTTCTTCAATCAATCTACTATTATAACCGTCTACAAAACGACTTGAAACGCCAAAAGCTCGAGTAAAAGCGCAAAAAGCTGAAGCAAATTCGGAAGACATTCCTTCTTGTTTATCGCAGAACCATTCAACAACATCTCCTTCGGGAGGATCGTTTACTAATTCGTTAAAACTGTATACAAAATTAGTTTGGAGATAATTTCTTATTTTGTTAGCAACCATAAACGCATTATCTCCGCTATTGATGATTGTACTTAGAGTATTATAATGATTGTGAAAGTAATTGTGGGTGTTAATATAATTATTAATTCCTCCTGGTAATTGTAAATATCTATTTTTTATAGAAAGGGGAGTATAAATTTCGTCAACAGCCGTACTATTAATTTCATCTGGAGTAGAGAGATATGAATCAAATAATTCGTAAGTCATGTTCAAATCTGTTGCAGTACCAAAATATAAATCGCCGGTAACGCTTCCAAACTCGTTTTTAAATAAAATAGCATTATCTAAAGAAGGTGCACTAATACTTTGTTCTACAATATTAGGTACAGGAAATAAAGATCCTAAGACCATAGAATTGGACCCGGATATTGTACTTAACGCTCTTTTTATTTTAATTAAATCGGAAGTTGGGGGTCTATCGTCGTATGTAGGCCAATTAGAATATTCCATCGGAACTGTACATTGCCAATCTTCTCCGTTAAATTGATCAAAGCATTCGTATTTCCATAAAATATCTTCTCTTTGTTCAATAGGAGTGTCGTAATCGTAGACTCTAAAAACTTCTACGTTTGAAAAAAGTAAGGCAGCAATGACTAATCCTGCCATTGCCAAATCGTAATTATCTATATCTCCATCGTTCATTTCTTGAACAAAATTAGCAATGTCTTGTTCGTCAACTAAATTAGCCAAGTCTTCTAAATCTTGCGGATCTAAATCGGATATATCGATGCCTAAATCTTCCAAATCCTCGAGATCTTCTATATTCAAATAATCCCATAGATCGTTTAAATCAATAGGGAAATGAGGTTCTAATTGTTCTGCGTTTTCGTATTCGGCATCTTCTAAATTACTGCTCGGTTCTTTTCTTTGAGTGCCAAAAATTAAGCTTACGAAAAAAACCGAAAAAGCAAAAGCTGTAATTAATATACCAACGAGAATAATAACTTCGATTACATGTTTTTTAGTAACAGTTGGTTCTATTAATTCTCTGGTTAATTCAGACATACCTTACGAAAATTTATTTTAAATTATTATTTATAGATAGAATATGAAAAAAAATTTCATTATTTATAATTATTTTTTCTAGTCTATTTGCAATATTTAATGTTCGATTTTATTCTTTTTTAAAAAAACGATAAGAACGATTAAAAATTATAATGGATGCCTTAAAATGAAAATGAAAATTAAAAATAAAAAAATAAAGGATTTAACGAATAAAAAATTTTCATTAAAACTCGTAACTGCATTTTGTACATATCATTTTTTTCGCGTAAATGGGTTTAGGAATATAAGAAACTATTTTCGTTCTATCTTCAACTTCTTTTATGGCAAAGCCTGATGCTCCACAATTGGGACATACACGCCTTCCAGAACTAAAAGACGCATCTGGCGTCGAAGGCGTTCCTATGGTTGGAGTTTGACCGATACTCGGAGTAGAAGGAGACACGTAGGTAGGCGTTGCTGGGCGTTGACCTAATGTGGAAGGCATTACAGCTTTAGGTTCTTGCAATTCCTTAATACGCTTTTCTCTGTAAGTTAATTCGCCTTGTAATTTAGTTACTTGTTGTTGTAGAGGTGCAAATTGCTGTTGTAAACTAATTAATTGTTCCTGAAAGTTAGCGCTTTGATTTTGTGCGTCTCTAAGTTGATTTTCTAACTGTGATTTTTCGTTAACCATAGAATTTATTTGATTATCTTTTTCTAAAAGTATATTATTTAGATTAGAAGCTTGTTCGCTTACTTGATTTAATTGATTTTCTTTTTCCCTTAATTGATGACTTAAACTGGCATTTTGACCGTTTAAATCATTGATTTGTTGTTGTAATTGAGATATTGAACTTTCTCTCTCTCTTATTTGATTAACCGCTGCATCGTATTCGTATTGGGAAGGCCCCGATTGAATTGTAGGAGTTGGCTGAGACGAAGGTAAAGGTGAAATTTTTGGCATTGATCCCGGAGGTGGTCTCTTTGGAGGTGCTGTTGAAGGCGGTATCGTCGCTGATGGCGGAGTTGGAGGTGGCATTGACGGCGGGCGTTTTATTGAAGGACGCTTTATTTCTTCTTCATTATTTTCGTTTGGCATTTTGTTCGCCATTATCTTGTTGTTGTTATGATATTAAAGATGTTTTGACAATTTAAATACGTATTTTTGTAAGTAAAAAATGGTTTAAAAACTAATTATTTGTAATTTTTTTTCTCTTTGAAATTCAATTAATAAAACAATACAATCAATAATTATTCAAAATTGTATAAGAAAATAAATGATATTTTAAAATTGAGCGTTAAAAACAACGCCAATAAGAACTTAGATTATCCTTGAGAGCTGGAATCAATTTATTATTAATATAATCTAAAATTTCTTTGCCAGATTTTCTTTCTTTCTCTTCGATTAAATTATCTTCTTCGTCGTTTAAGACTTTAAGACAGTTATAAATAGCTATTGCTTGTTTATCAACTTCGTATCCACCTTCTAGAGTTATTAAAATTCTATCGTTTGCATATTTTTGAGCTAAGCTTTTAATCTTTTTTAAATAATTCGCGGGTGCTTGATAAGTCCAGCCCATTCCAGTTAATCTATCTGTCCAATGAGTATCGAAACCTGCTGAAATTAGTACAAATTCTGGTTTAAATTCGTTCAAAATTGGTGATATTATTTCTTCGAAGAAAATTAAAATTACATCGTCAGCGGAACGGGGAGGCATGGGATAATTGATTATTTTACCTTTAGCTTTGTCTTTACCGATCTCGTTAATAAATCCAGTTCCAGGATAAAGAGTTCTACCGTCTTGATGAGAATCAAAAAAAACCAAGTCCCCATTTTCAGAACCGTTATAAAAAATATCTGCGGTTCCATTTCCAGCGTGACAATCCCAATCGATCATTGCCACTTTTTTAATACCTTTTTCTCTGAATAGATATTCTGTTGCTACAGCAATGTTGTTGAAGATACAAAATCCAGCACATTTAAAAGAATTAGAATGGTGCCCGGGAGGCCGTACTGCAGCAAATCCATTTTTAATATTACCATTTAAAATTTCATCTATAGCCTGTAAATTTCCTCCCACAGAATATAGCGAAGCTTCGTATGTTTTGCCCGAAACAGAAGTGTCTAAATCAAGACTTTGTGTGTACCCTGTTTTTTCGGCTAATTCGCTTATTTCTTTAACTTCTTTTATTAAACTATCTTCGTGAACATACCTAATTTGTTCTATTGTAGCTTGACGTGGTGTAATTAGTTTAAAGTGCGGATCTTCCAAAATCCCTTTTTCTTTTAAAAATTCCATGAGCGTTATTAATCGTTGATGACTTTCAACGTGGGCTCCGATTCTATGTTCTAAATATATATCGTCGTATACCAAACCTGTTGTCATATCATAAACCAATATTTAATTTTTAATTAAGCTATTTTGATTTATATTTTGATTTATATTTTGATTTATATTTATATTTATTTTTTTTAGATAAAATGATAACAAATATCAATTCATAAAACAAAAAATTTAAGGTTTAAAACCTTAAATGTCTATATAATAGAGAAAAATATCTTTTTCAATGAAATTTTTTATGGGTAACACTCAGTAGGATACTAAAATGATGAAGAATAGAGAAGAAGAACATATAATTGGAGGAAATAAGATTAGATCCATTATACTTGGATTAAACGACGGCCTTATATCAACATTTACATTATTAGTTGGAGTAGCAGCAGCAACTTTAATTTCAACTGGTAATAATGCAATCGTTATTTTAACTGGAATAGCCGCATTGGTTTCAGGATCTATTAGTATGGGATTAGGCGAGTATATTTCTTCAAAATCAGAATATAATTATATAAAAAACGAAATGAAAAGAGAAAAAATAGAAATTGAATTGTTTCCTGAAGAAGAAAGAATGGAAGTTAGAGAAATGTGCAAAAATATGGGATTAAATGGAGATATTTTGGAAAGCTGCGTTAATACAATAACATCTAATAAAGAGACTTGGCTTAATTTTCTGCTAAAAAGCGAATTAGGATTAGAAGAGCCAAAAAATCCAGTTTTTGGAGCAATATTAACGTTTTTTTCTTTCGTTATTGGTGCAATCATTCCATTGTCGCCGTATTTTTTAAATATGGGAATAATCTCTTTAATTATATCTTCGATAATGTCATTTTCAATGCTTGCAATAGTTGGAGCATTTAAGACAAAAATAACAGGGCAACCTAAATATAAAGGTGCAATTGAAATGTTGATTGTTGGAGCTATAGCATTTACTTGTTCGTATAGTATAGGATTATGGCTTGATCTATTTATGACGAATTTCTAAATTTTAATCAAATTTTTTAAAGAATTTTACATCGTGATCGCAATTTGAGCAATTTTCGGTTGTTTTTTCAAGTGCTACATTCCCACAAATAATGCAAACATAAATATCGATAGGTTTGACAATTTCTTTTTTATCAAGTTTTTTTAAATAATTAATAAATAACTTACTATGAACAATTTCGGCTTTTCTTGCCAAATTAAACGAATACTCAGCTATGTATTCGTCTTCTTTTTTTGCGTTTTTTACAAAACTTTTGTACATCTTTTTAAATTCAAAAGTCTCTCCTGCAATTGCTTGTATCAAATTATTTCTTGTGTCTTTTACTTGCTTCTTTAAATCGCTTTCATTTATTTCTATTAATTTATCAATTATAACTTGAGTATTAGAAATTTTAGATAACGCTTGCGCGTGATTTTTAATATGAATTGACTCTGCGAACGAAATTGCTTTAAATAAACGAGCAATTTCAAGGTGATTTTCTTTTTCAGCTTGTTCTGCAAAAAACTCATATTTTTTTCTAGCTATAGTTTCTCCGTTAAGAGCTTCTGTCAAATTCTCTATTATTGTTGTCATAATCACGTTAAAAGATATTTTTAGATTAAAATAACATAATAATTTATTATTATTTTTTATCCCTATTTTTTATTAGTTAAATAAATCGAAAAAAATGCAAAAAATATATTTTTAACAATAAAAGAACAAAAAAAAAGGATTCTTATTCTTCTTTATTTGTGAATTTAACATAACCTGGTTTTGGTTCGTAAAGAGTTCCTTCTTTAATCAACTCTTCCAGCGTATTTTTAACGAATTCTTTTTCTATCTGCTCTAATTCTAGAATTTGCATAATATTTTTCTTTTCGAGAGGTTTCCAATTGTTTTCTTCAAATAATTCTTTAAGTCTATCCATTAATACTGTTAGTTTATTTATTTTACTTCTTGGTTGTCCTGATAAAAGAATGTCTACGTCTATTTTTCCTGATTCTTTATCGTAACCAGTGTCCTTTAAAAATTGTTTAAACAATTTAATAATCTCGTCAACATCCTCTTTTATTACGCGATCTCTAAGAGCCATTTTAGCGTACGCTTCGCTCATTCTAATTAATGCGTCTAAATTTCTTGCTAAAATTGATACAATAGCGTCTTCGCTATTGTATTGACCTCTCAATTCTAAATAAAACTCTTTTATTCTTTCTTTAGCTTCTTCCGATAAAATAGGATTACACGTTCGTTTGGCATGTTTTATATATTTTTTAAGAATATCTCCGCTAATAGGCGCTAGTAGAGCATCGTTTTTCTCTAAATTTTGAATATTCTCCTCTGAAACTACAGTTGCGCTATTCAAAATGAATTCAGCCATTTGAGCGTCTTGAGCGGGATCTGGTTTATCTATAACTTTAAATATTAAATCAAAACGGCTTAACAAAGAGGGAGGCATTTTTACGTTTTCGGAAAAGGTTTTGTATTCGTTGAATCTTCCTAAATATGGATTTGCTGCAGCAATAATTGCCGTCTCGGATCTTAGAGTAGCAACGATTCCTGCTTTTGCTATACTCACAGTCTGTTGTTCCATTGACTCATGTAGTGCTGATCTATCGCCAGGATCCATTTTATCAAATTCATCTATAGCAGCTACACCGCCGTTTGCTAAAACAACTGCACCTGCTTCAAGATTCATTTGTCCAGTTTCTGTGTCTTTAATGACTGCAGCTGTTAAACCAACTGCCGTAGATCCCTTTCCTGAAGTGTACAAACCTCTCGGTGATACTTCTATTGCTCCTTTCAAGATCTCCGATTTACCCGTTCCAGGATCCCCTACAAAAAGTATGTGAATATCGCCTCTTTTATAACCACCGCCCGGTTTTCTTTTTTTTGTTCCACCAAACAAACTAAGTGCGCACGCCATTTTAAGATCCTCTCTCCCGTATATGGAGGGAGCAATAGATCTGGCAATCTTTTTTTGAATCATTGGTTCTTTTGATAAATTTTCTATTAGTTTTATTTCTTCTTTTGAGACATCAATAAAATCTTCGCTTTTATCTTCCGGATCAATGTAATTGACATCAACATATGCTTTGAAAAGAGTTGAATTAAAGTGTTCTTTAGTGTGAGCCATTTCAGACTTAAATGTTCCCATAACTTTAATTCTATCGCCCGGTTTTACGGTTTCAACTAAATCATGAGTTAAAATCGCTTGGACAGATCTAGGAATTCTTCCCGGAGGAAGGTCCTCGGGAACTTCTTGTATATTTATACTTTGCCAATCAATAAATTCGGAAGTTTTAGATATAAGTCTAAAATCTGATTTGGATTGAGCTTTACATCGAGGATTAGTACAAAATTTAGGCCATTTAATTGTTGAAGTTAATTGAAGGATTGTAATTTGAGCTCCGCATAATAGACATTCGTATTGTGCTTTAGTCAATTTCGGTCTTACGGGAGAAATTCGCACTAATATTCCTTTAAACCATACTAGTTTATCTATATTTTTTGATCTTAATCCTCTTATTGTATTTATTAAGGGACATTTATCGTCTTTA
>Ga0315284_10000890_pt1 | contig 41091 bp, 29 predicted proteins | sample YL17G09_16_MG_FD_203696 | JGI IMG/M metagenome (GOLD analysis project Ga0315284, IMG submission 203696) | Sediment microbial communities from Yellowstone Lake, YNP, Wyoming, USA - YL17G09_16 | ecosystem: Environmental > Aquatic > Freshwater > Lake > Sediment | place: USA: Wyoming | collected...
GCTCTTCCCGATTTGGGCCATCGGCGAAATCCCGGACAGGATCCAGGGCGGAGACGTGCCCATAGTGGTGTCCATCGTCCCCAACTGGATATGGGCCAGTTACGGGATGTTCTTCCTGATACTGGTATTGCTCAGCGTCGAGTGGATAGTCAGGAAGGCCCGCAAACTCATATGAGCGGCCTCGGAAGGGTGAACCTTTTCAGGGCAGTCCGGTTATATATGGGGGGTGCCCGCGCAGGTGATGCCAATGACAGAGCGGAAAACAAGTCGGCGCCTGCCAAAGAAGGAATTTACAAGCCCCTTCAAGGGAGGGGAGGACGTTGAACTGATGCTTCGGGTCAAGGACGGCGACGTCGAAGCCTTTGAAAAGTTATATGAGCACTACAAGGGCCCCATCGGCGGCTTCTTCTATCACCTGGTGTGGGACCAGTCGCTCGCGGAGGACTTTCTTCAGGAGGTCTTCCTGAGGTTGTGGCGTAGCGCCTCGGGGTACAAGCCTTCGGGCAAGTTCTCGACGTACCTCTTCCAGATAGCGAAGAACTTCTGGCTGAACGAGCGGATGAAGCGCCTGCGCGAGCCGCGCGTTTCCCTTGACGCGCCCGTGGAAGGAAAGGACGAGGATTACCGGCTGGAGGTCGCCGGCAGCGTAGCCACCCCCAGCACGATAATGGCCAACGCCGAGATGAAGGCGCATGTACAGGAAGCCGTCGAGTATATGCCCGAAAAACAGCGCATCACCTTCGTCCTGAGCGAGTTCCAGGGCCTCAAATACGAAGAGATAAGCGAAATACTTGAGGTGCCCGTAGGCACCGTGAAATCGAGAATGGCCGGCGCGGAAAAATTCCTGCGCGCCAAACTGCAAAAATTCTACGCGGAGTACCGCTGATGGCGAGGAGGTCAGACAGGAGGGTCAGGTACGATTACGGAGCGCAGCCGAGCGGAGCGAGGCCAGCTCGTAGATTGTACCTGACCCACCCGTCCCACCAGACATGAAATGCGCCGACACACTAGACAACCTCGTGGCTTATGTCCAGGAGGAACTGGGCGACGCCGAAATCGCGCGCGCGGTGGAGGCGCACCTGGCGGAATGCGAGTTGTGCCGCCGCGAGGAAGCCGAGGTCCGCAAGACTTTTCAGATGGTCCGCGAGACGTACCACGAGTTCGTGCCGTCGGCCGGCGTCTGGAAGGCGCTCATTGAAAGATTGCACAGCCTCCGCGACCGCGTCGCCGCGGGAGAGGCGGTCGAGAGCGGCGAACGATACGGGCTTTCGGATGCCCCGGCCCCGCCGAAGGGCGAGGCCCGCTCCGAGGCCGCCGTGCCGAAAAAGCGGCGCGCAATGGCCTTGCTCGTCAGCGTCGCCGCCGTGGTCGCGCTGGTCCTGGGCATTGTGATAGTGTTCAAAATCACGGCCTTCAGGCTTGTCCTCGAAAAAGGCGACGGCGTAACGGTCCTCGCTTCCGACGGCGGATGGCGCGCGATAAAGCCCGGCCAGAACATCGAGAAGGGCTGGGGCGTGAAGACCGCGGAATCACCCGCGCTCCTCAAGTACGGCGACGGAAGCACGCTGGAAGTAAGCGGCGGCGCGGAACTCAAGGTCGTTGACGACAGGGAAATCAGGCTCGAAAGCGGCATGCTGACCGCGGACATACAGCCCGCCGCCGGGGAGTTCACGGTCGCGACCCCTTTCGGCACCGTCCGGACAAGGGGGACGCGGTTCTCCGTGGAAGTCTCAAAGGATGCGCTTGTCACGATAGTCCGCGTGTTCGAGGGCACTGTGACCTTTGTGAACAATGAAGGGCAGACGGTGGTGGAGGCGGGGCAGTGGTCCCGCGCCACGGTTAATGCCAAGCCCACGCCCGCTGTCCCTGTAGGCGCGGTGGCGGGGCAGAGCGAGATAAACCACAAGACGGTCAGCCTGCGCATCAGCGTTTTCGACGGCGAGAATTTCAGCGCCGGCGGCGGGGATGGTAGGCCGGTCAATGTTGACGTGAACCAGCCGCTGCTTGTCCGGTTCGAGGTGAAGAACATATCCGACAAGGAAATGCTCGTCCCCACGGGCCGCGCGAAGGGAGAGACGATATGGCTGGGGATTCCGAGCCACTGGCAACTGTCGCAAGACGTGAGGGTGGTGGGAGAGTGGGTGTCCGATGAACCGGGCACATCCGAAGAGGACAAGTTGGTGCGCGTGGCGCCGGGAGAAACGTATAGTTTCACGTATAGCATCCCGGCCGTCGCGATGAAATTCGAGAAGGGGCGCAGTTACAATATATACGGCTGGTACTACCTTGTACGCAGTCAAGGCATAAGAATCGAAGTCAAGTAAGACATCGTGTGCGACTATGACGAAAGGACGCTTATCATGATGCTTTCAGTGCAAACGCAAGGTAAACTGGCGGGACTCAGATCGAAGATACGGATGCTGTTTCTCATCCAGGGTCTCTCAATAGCCCTGCTCACGCTGTGCGGCGCAATACTTGTTACGCTGGGGCTGGATTACGCCTTTACGCATGTTGCGTCGGGAACGGATTACGCTCTCAGCAGCCCGGTGCTGTTCAGGCTGTTCATCAACCTGATAGCGCTGGGGGCCCTCGCGTACATGGTTTACCGCCACCTTATGTATCCGCTGTCGGTCGGCATGAACATCGATGACATGGCGCTTTACGTGGAGAAGGGTTTTCCCGGATTGAAGGACAGCCTTATAAGTGCGCTGCAATTGGGCCGCAAGTTCGACCCGTCCGACACCTACAGTTCGAGCACCATGGTAAGCGCGCTCATCGCCCAGACCGACCAGGTGGCCGGGCGGATGAACTTCCAGCGCGTGATAGGCCCCTCGCGCAAAACGAAAATATTCCTCGGGGCCGGCCTGTTATCGGCGCTGGTGGTGCTGGGCGGGTTCGCGTTCGTCCCCAAGATGGCCTATATGTTCGCCCAGCGCGTGCTTCTTCTCAAGGACACGCCGTACCCGGCGGAATGGATGGTTACAATAACGAACGCGGATGAAATCAAGTTCGTGCCGGACCAGAGCGACGTGCCGATTGACGTTGTCATCCGCCACTCCAGCGGCAACCCGCAAAAGTTGTACGATGACAAACTGCGCATAGAGTACTACGTTGTCGAGGAAGGCGCGCGCAAGTTCAAGACCAAGAACTTCGACGAGGACCAGGGCAACAAGAACCACTACACGGTGAAAATCCCGCGCGTTACCAGCAACGTTGACTACGTTATCAAAGGCACCGCGAGCATCCAGGAGTTTCCGGGCAAAATAACCGTGGTGCCGCGCCCGGAAATTTCCAGTGTGGAGTGCGTCGTGACTCCGCCGGAATACACCGGCAGGTTCCCCATGTTTGACCAGCCGCTGGAGGATCTCCGGGTCCTGCGCGGCAGCAAGGTGCAACTCGTCATAAATACCACCCGCCCCATCAGCGATGCCTATATCATTTTCATGAAAGGCAAAAACCAGGTCGGTGAAAGGGTGCGCCTCATCCCGCTGCCAAGCGAGGAGAGCGACCTCACGAAGCGCATAGGCGGCTTCTTCGCCGAGGAATCAATCAGTTTCAAGATTATCGTTCAGGACGCGCAGTTCGCCTATGACGAGCGCTTCCAGAACCTTAATCCCGCCGAGTACAACCTGGCCGTCCACCCGGACAATCCGCCAAAGATCGAGGTAACCTCCCCGTCGAAGAGCAACATCAACAAGGTTGAGAACGCATTTGTTCCCATCCGCGCCCTGGCGGAGGACGACATCTATCCCGAGAGGGTGGAACTGCTTTACCAGGTCATCGCTCCCAAGGTCATCGAAGGCCAGCCTCCTTATCCGCCGGGCTTCCATACCATCGAACTTTTCAGCCTTCAGACAGACCGCTGGGCGATGCCGGGCGGCGACCCGCTCCATAATTATGAGCCGAGCATCCAGCCCAAGATGGACATATTCTACATGCTCGACCTCGGGAAACTCCCCCTTCTGAAGGGCGTCAGCCGGGTCTCGTTCAAAGTGCGCGTGATGGACGGTTTCGACAACCGCCACCTCGAAGCCGCCCGACCGCGCCTTGACGCGCTTGCGCTCGCCCTCTATGACGGCGAGCAGAAGATCCCGGACTTCTGGGGCAAGAACAGGATAGACATCCCGGAAGAAACGCGCGACAGGCTTGAAATGATGATGTATGAAGGCCTCAAACGCATGGAGAAGGACGAGGCGAAAATCCAGCAGTACGAAAAGGCGCTCTTCGACCTACGCGCAAAATCTTTCACCGACCTGATTGCGAAACTCGAAGAGGAGCGCGACCAGGCCCAGATTGAGCAGAGGCTTGTTGACTTCTACGAGTACGAAGCCAAGATTGCAAAGGTCCATTACGACCTGGCGCGCTTTGAGCCGGACGCCGACGAGTACAAGGCGCGTTTTGAGGAAGCCGTCAAGAACTTCAAGGACAAGGTCGCCGAGGAGAGGATCTTCGCCAACCGCGACGGCACGTGGAACTACATCGACAACACGCTGCTTACGAAGGCAAAGGACTATTACGAGGCCGCCAAGGCCGTTAAACTGGCCGACCAGAAAGACATCGACACGCAGACGGCCTTCCTTAGGGACGTGGATGCGCTTCGCGAGATTCGCCAGAACACTTACAAGTCCCTGCAGAACGCCGAGAGCGTCAACATGGCCGATTACGTCCGGGCCATCAGGAACCTCACCACGCCCGATGCCCCCGGCGCAACAAGTTACCGCGACCAGCGCTCGCTTGAGAACCTTGAACTGACGCTCCTGGAAGCCAAACCCGCCGACAATACGAAGGACGAGTTCATCCTCTACGCTAAACTCTGCGTAAAGGTGGAGGAGGAAATCGCGCGTGCTCTCCAGTACATCGACATGCTCCAGTACCGCACGAATGAACTAAGAGACGAGGACTTCCTCAGGACATGGGACAACCTGGGCATGTTCGACTCGCTTGACCTTACCGCCATGCGCGTGATTGAGCAGGCGCGGAAGTTCGAGGATGAAAACAAGAAGCAGGATGTTGAGACCAAACTGGCCACGCTCAACGGCCGCATATCGAAACTCAAACAGCGCATCGAAGAATACTGCACCGCGAAGGGCATCAAGGACACCGGCTTTGCCAGGCCCGAGGAAGAGACAGCCCCGGCGCCGACACCTGCGCCTGCTCCAACAACAACGCCGCCTGCCGTGCCCGCTCCGATGTCCCTCGCCAGCGGCGAACCTCGCATGATAGTGGGAGACAGCGACCTGGAGGAAGAACTGCCTGAGGAACCCGCCCCCGGAACGACTCCCGCGCCGGGTCCGGGCGAGACTCCCGCTGAAGGCGGCCAGCCCGTCCCGGAGGGCGAGACGCCGCCCGCTGAAGGCGATGAGGGCCTTATAAATATTGTTGACGATGAGTCGCTCGCCAAGGCGCGCATCCGCGGTTACGAACTGGAGCAGGAACGCGACGACATCGCAAACGCGGTGGTGCGTTACGATGTATACGCCGGCCTGGACGACGCAATCGCCGGAGCGCTCGAGTGGGTAGGCCCCAATTTCTACGAAACGGAGGCGTCGCAACTCAACATCGTTGACCCGCTCGACAAGCGCGGCGACCTGATGAAGGCGCTCATGGAAGTGGGCGACAGGGTAAAGAGAGACATCCGCCAGGTTGAGGAAGTTGAATGCAAGGGCGCGTACGACCGCTACACAAACCTCACCGCGGCTCTCCGGGCCTACCTGGCCCAGCCTAACGCCCCGCAGAGCGGAGACACCCTGCTCAACGCCGTGGAAGTGATTTATCAGGGCGAGGCAAAATACTTCGACGAGAAATACAAGAAAGACAACGTGGTCGATGTGAACGCCCTCGTTGACGAAATCAACAAGCGCAAGGACCGCGAAGTAACGATGGCATGGTCCGGGCAGAAGAAGATCGAAAAGGACATGCCTGAGATTATCAAGACAACTCAGGAAATCCTTGAAGAGTTCAAGGACAACGGCTTCCCGCAGATTGATGTGGTTGGCGATCTCGAACGCCCCTACGCCACGGTTGACGCCGCAACGAAAGCCGAGACCAAGCCCCGCGGCGTCATCCCCTCCATGAAGGCCATCGAAACGGTCTATGCGCCGGACCTTGTAGTCAAGACGAACGACGTGCTGGCCACCGGCGCGAGCGACGAGGAAAGCCGCCTTGCGATGATGGCCAGGGTTCAGCCCGAGCAACAGCAGGTCATCGAAACGTGCAATTCGATTACCAAGATAATCGACAAGTACGCCGGCATAAGCGCGTTGATTGAAACCGCCCGCCGCATACGCGACCTGCAAGCGGCCTTAAGGCAGCAGTTGGAAATCGCGGCGGAAGGCGGTAGCGAGGAGGAGACTCCAGCGCCAGCGCCTTCGCCAACGCCCGCACCTGCTCCGGCTCCTGCACCAGCGCCCGGTCCGGCACCGGCGCCTGCTCCAGCGCCAGAACCCGCTCCCGCTCCGGCGCCAGAACCTGCTCCCGCGCCTGCGCCAGCACCAACTCCAGCTCCTGCGCCAGCGCCAGAACCTGCTCCCGCGCCTGCGCCAGAACCTGCTCCCGCGCCAGCGCCTGCACCTGCGCCGGCCCCAGCGCCGGCTCCCGCGGCCGGTCAACAGGTGGCCCAGACCACCTGCCCGGTGACGGGCAATCCGATAGACAAGCAGTTCTTTATTGATTACAACGGCAAGCGGATTTACTTCTGCACGGCCGCGTGCATTGATGAGTTCAAGAAGACGCCTGACATTTATATGCAGAAATTGAGTGATATGGGGCAAGTGCCGGAAAATGCTCCCGCGCCAGCGCCAGCGCCAACTCCGGCACCGGCGCCAGCGCCGGCAACGCCGTGACGCGGCGCGCCGGACGAGCGTTTGCAAAAGAAAACACGGGCCTTGCATCACGCGAGGCCCGTGTTTTTTTGTCCGGCATGTAACTACCGGCGGGGACAGTCCCCATCTACGAACTGGTCCCCGATCTTTCATTTATAATAAGAATAAGGAATATCGGGGCCTGCGTTCCGTAATGGGGACAGTCCCCTCTGGTGAGAAATGCGGGCTAAAAAATTGCAGAATCTTGAAAGATTTTTGCATACTTTTCTCCTGTTCGGCGTGTCTAATATAGTGGTGGTGTCCCAGTCATTAAAATTTTGACCCGTAGCTAGGGCTCCTGTCTTTAGTCGCCGAAGAGGCGGCCGGATAGGGGCCTTATTCTTTGTGTCAACAGGGGTTACGGCTCTTGAAATGCAAACTAAAAGGGCTTCGCGCATCTCCGCGAAACCCTTCGTCGTTTTCCGGGGCGTCTAGTTTTTCATGTGCCCGTTTCGAACAGCGTTCCCTTCTTGTACGCTATCATCAGCGCCATCACGATGTCCCCGTCCAGTTCCTTGCCGCTCATCCGGCGCAGTTTGTCCAGCGCGTCCTTCACAAGCATCGGCTCGCCCTCGTCGCCCTTCATCGCGGTCATCTTGTCGAACTCGTTCGCCACGGCGATAATCCGCGCCATCAGCGGAATCTTATTGCCCTTCAGCCCGTCGGGCACGCCCGTCCCGTCGAAGTGCTCGTACGTGTGCCTGATTCCCGGCAGGACGAAGTCAAGCCCGCCTATCTGCTTGATGATTTTTTCCGCGATCTTGATGAACTCCGTGCGCGTGTCGCGGTCGTCGCGGCTGATGAGTTGCAGTTCGGCGTCCGTCGCGGCGATCTTGCCGATGTTGTGCAGCATCCCCGCTATCTGCATTTTGCCGCGCTCCTCGACGGACAGGTCAAGTTGGTCGCAGACGGCCTTCACGTAACCGGCCACGCGTTCCGCGTGTCCGAGCGCCGCCGGCTCGCGCAGCGACACCGCGTTCACCAGCGCGTGGATGGTCTTGAAGAACAGCGCCTTCTGCCTTTCAGCCGCGCGCAGGTTTTCTATCGCCAGCCCCAACTGCACCGCGAGGACCGTTACCAGCTCGAGGTTCTCCGGCGTGAAGCCCGCGCCGGCCTCCGTGCCCGTGGCGAGGTATAGCACGCCGCTCAGTTTCCCCGCCACGGTCAGCGGCGCGCAGAGGACTGAGCGGATGTTCCCGGCGATTACGCTGTCGCCCTTCTTGAACCTTTCGTCCTGCGCGGCGTCCTGCGAGAGGACCGCGCGCTGGTGCTGGGCGACGCGCCGGATGATTGTCCGGCTGACGGTCGCCGGCCGGTTTTCCTTCTTGATGCTCGCCTTCGCGACGAATTCTCCGGCCGCCCCGGTGAGCAGCACGTGCGCTTCTTCCGCGCCCACCGCCTTCGCGGCGAGTCCAAGGATCGAGTGCATCAGTTTCCGCTCGTTCATCTCCTCGCTGATGATCTTGCCCGCCTGGAAGAGGACCTTCACGGTCTCGCCGCCGCCCATTTCCTTCGGCGCTCCGGGCTTTTCCTCGCGCAGTTTCTTCAGGTCGATTACCATTGTCGGCGCCGAGACGGACTCCACCGAGTAGCGCACCGACCCCGCCTGCTCTTCCGCCTCGGATTCCTCGAACTCGAACTCCGTCTGCCCGATGCGTATCCTGTCGCCGTGCTTCAGCAACTCAAGGCTTGTCTGCTCGTCGTTGACGAACGTGCCGTTCTTGCTGTCGAGGTCCTTGACGAAGAACTTGTCGCCTATCCTGAAAATTTCTGCGTGATGGCGCGACACGCCGGTATCGGCCACTATTACGCCGTTGTCGACGTCGCGCCCGATTATCACGCTGTCCTCGCGGGAAGTGGCGTCGGTTCGCTCGGCCAGGCTGAGCGCGTGCACCGCGCCCGCGTTTGTCCCGCTGACGACTTTTAATCTTGCCATGCTTGTTCTCCCGTGCCGGGCCTGACTCGCAAGGCCCGCAAATCTTGTATATGCCGTCCGCTACTCCGTCACTTTTATGAGTTTGCCGTCCACCATCTGGAGCATGCGCCCGCTCCTCTTCGCCAAATCCGGGTTGTGCGTCACGATGACAAACGCCATTCCGGTTTCCTTGTTGATGTTCCACAAGAGCGAAACCACCTCGCTGCTCGTCTTCGAATCGAGGTTTCCCGTCGGCTCGTCGCAGAAAAGAATCTCCGGTTCGTTCATGAGCGCGCGGGCTATGGCGATCCGCTGTTTCTCGCCGCCGGAAAGCGCCTTGGGCTTGTGTTTCCGCCGGGGCCACAAATCCACGCTCTTTATAATCTTTTCAGCCCGCTCTTTCAACTCATTTCTGCGCTTGCACCAGCCCAGCGCGCCGTTCATCACCATGGAAGGCAGCAGCACGTTTTCCATCGCGTCGAGTTCCGGCAGGAGGTGGTAGAACTGGAACACGAAGCCGAAACTCCTGTTCCGCACCAGCGCCTTCTCCGCCGGGGAGAGGCTTTGCAAATCCTGCCCGCGGAAATAGACGCGCCCCTGCGTCGGCGTGTCCAGCAGGCCCAGGATGTGCAGCAGCGTGCTCTTTCCCGCGCCCGACGCGCCCAGGATGGTAACAATCTCCCCGTCGGCGACCTCCATGTCAACGCCCTTCAGCACGTGGAGCGTCCCGCCGTCCTCCTTGTACACCTTGTGGATGTTTTGCGCCTTCAGCAGTTTTTGAGTCATAGATTTCTCTGTCCCACGTTGTAATCGAAACAAAAGGGGTCTGACCCCTTTTGTTTCGATTATTCGTATCTCAGCGTCGTGACCGGGTCGACGGTGGCCGCGCGGATCGCCGCGGCGACGCTGCTTACAAGGCTTACGCACACCGTCGCCGAGAGTATTATCACCACGGCCAGCGGGTCCGTGCGCGCCGGTATTTTTTCGAACCCGTAAACCTCCACGGCGAACACCCGCTTGCCGGATATTTTCTCAACGACCTTAGCGATGTCGTTGATGTTGTCTATCGCCAGCGCCCCCGCCCCCCAGCCCAGCAGCGCCCCCGCGACGCCGATGAAAAGCCCCATCAGCAAAAACACCGCCACCGTCCCGTACCACGGGCAGCCAACGGCCTTGAGGATGCCGATGTCCTTGCGCTTCTCGAAAACCATCATGACAAGTATCGCGAGCGTCACGAAACCGGCACCCAGGATTATGAACGCCACGAGAAACACCAGGATGTTGCGGTCCTTGTCAACGGCGTACAGTTCGTTGCGCTTCTCGTCGCGCCACGTGAAAATGTAGTAGGGGCCGAAGTTGCTCCTGGTCTCGTCGATCTCGCTCCCCAGTCGCGTGATTTTTGCGCCGGTGAGCGCCTCGGCGACGGCGAATTTCATGTCGGTCAGTTTGCTCTGGTCTTTCACCTGGACCTTGAGGTGAGTTGCCTGTTCGCCGCGCTTCAGCCCCAGCATCTCCTGCGCGACAGGCAGCGGCACGTAGCACTCCATGTTGTCGACGTCGTATCTGCCCGAATCAGCGAAGCCGATTATCCGGAATGTCATCGTGCGCAGCGGCGCGTTTTCCTTCCCGGTGATTTGCGGCGCGGTGATGTCAACCGACTGGCCCGCCTCAACGCCCGCCACGGTGAAAAGCGACTTGCCCAGAATCACCGGCGGCTCGCCCTGTTGCGCGGTCTCGAATTCCTTCGCCACGCCCTGCGCGCCTTCCACGTAGTCGCGGAACTTGCCGATTTTCATCTCGTACGCCGGGTCGATTCCTTTGAGCCAGCACCACTTGGCCTCCTTGTTGCCGTAAGCCACAAGCACTCCCTGCTCGACATGCGGCGCGACCGCCTCAACGCCTTCGACGGATGAAATCTTCTTGAGTTTCTCCTCGTAGTTCCCTATGGGTTGGCCGTCGATGTCGCCTATTATCAGGTCCGCGGTGTTCCCGCGGAGCACTTCCTCCACCTTTATCTTGTACCCGGTGATTACTGAGACGACGATGAGCATCACCATCACGCCGAGCGTCGTCACAAGGATCGACGCCAGCGTGATGCGCCGCGTAATCAGGTATTTCAGCGCGAGAAAGTATTTATACATTTTCCTGCCGCAAAAATCAGACGACAAGCGTCCGCGTCGGGTCGCGCCGCGCCGCCATGAACGCCGGCGCTATGGACGCGATAAGGCAGACCGCCAGCGTCGTCGCCGCGATTGCCAGGTACACGCCCGCGTGTATCTGGCTTGGAATCCGGTCGAAGTAGTAAACATCTTTCGGGAACAGTTCCCACCCCGTCAGGCGTGCGATGAACGCCTGGACTTCGTTCACGTTCGACGCCACCAGAATCCCCAGCGCCGTGCCCGCCATCGAGCCGACGATCCCGATTGCAACGCCGGTGGAGAGGAATATCGCCAGTATCCCGCCGTTGGTCGCGCCGATGGACTTGAGTATCCCGATGTCGCGCGCCTTCTGCGCCGAGGAGATGGAGAGGATGGAAAATATGCCGAACCCCATCACCAGCACGATGCACGTGAGGATCGTCACCGCGACGGCCTTCTCCACGGCGATCGCGTCCAGCATGCTCTGCCGCGCCTCCGTCCAGCCGCTTACCTTGCAGTTCGCGCCGTATTTGGCCAGGACCGCCTCGATGGTCTTCTTCGCGCCGTCCAGATTGTCGTATGAATCCAGTTTCACGCTGATCCCGCTGACGGACGGCTCCCATGCCGTCTCGCCGGTCGCCTTGGTGTACCGCTTGCCCATCTTGAGCAATCGCTGCGCGTCCTCGATGTTCATGTAAACCACCGACGAGTCGTACTCCCAGCCCCACGTCTTGAACATCCCGGCGACGCGGAACTTGGCTTCGTTCGTCCGCTCGATGCGTCCGGTGACGACTGAATATACGGCGAGGCCGCCCTCCGTCATAAAATAATTCCCTTTGCCGTAGTGAGTGTTCATGTAGTCAATCTGCTCGTCGAGGGTGGCGCCCGCGGGGACGACCCGTTCCATGCTCGACAGAGGAGTGAAAGTATAGGCGGTGGGGCTTTCCGCGAACCTTGCGCCCGGCGCCTTCGCCCCGACAAGGACGGCCATGGAGCCGGGCCTGAGCGCCTGCGCGACGGGAACGTCCGGGTGGAAATCGTAGTATTTGCCGTCGCGGAGGAATTCGTTGAGATTGCCCACGCGCATCTCACGCGCGGGGTCTATGCCGCGCACCATTCCGTATTCGACATGCCCCAGCCCGCGCCGGAACTCGTGGAGCGTCCCGTCGCTCTCCACGACTTTTTCCGTCATGTATTCCTGGAACATCGCAATGCGCTCGATATACGGCGCGCACGCCACAATGTGCGGGTTGCCCTTCTGGATTTCGCGGATTATCGTCTCGCAGCCGGTAAGCCCGTCGCCGGAGACATCTTCCACCACCACGTCCGAAATCGTCCCCCTCAGCCGCCGCTCGATGTTCTGGCCGAATCCGTCCAGCACGGAGAAGACGATGATGAACACCGTTACCGCCACCGTCACGCCGCCCATGGATAGGATGATGAGCGTCTTCTTCGAGAGGTATCTGAGTATGAGGAAAAGTTTATACATCGGCCAATCCAACATGGGGGTCAGACGCCAAAGAGTCCCGACGTTCCTCATTATTCATCCAGAAGAAAGGTCGGGACGGGAGGGGTCTGACCCCCTTGCCCAGGGAACAATGTCGGCCCGTTCAATGCAAGCAGAGAGGATTCTTCCGGCGTCTATTCTACCAGAGACATGCTGTCATGCAAAGGAAATGCGCGGAACGGGTTGGACCGTCCGACGTGTCAGACGATGCTTCAAACCTCAGGCCTCGCTTCCCGCCTGAGGCGGGCAAACCTCAGGCCTCAGGCCTTGCCCCTCCTCCGGCGCGAAATGCCGCAGGATAAGGCTTACCCCGTTCGCCAAAAGAACCAGAGGCAGGAGCAGAAGCGCAAATTCGATTGCAGTAAATGCGCTTGCGGCTTGCCAGTATCGCGACACGGCTGTTTCCGCCATTGCCGGAATCTGCGATGTCCAAATAATCGTTGCGATGACAACGAGCGGAAGCGAAATGCCCAACACGACAAGCACAAAGAATGATACTTGCGCTGCTCGTTTTGCCCCCGCCCTCAGGAAAACCGGGTATATCGGGAAAATCAAGGCTCCCAGCCCGGCGCAGCAGAATACTAATGCGTAAACCGCAAAAAACTGATCACGCGCGGGAGTTGCGCCAAAACCCTGGAAGTTCTGAAGCCAGTTGGGATGCGTCAATATCAGGTACAGCGTGGATATGACCAGCATAAGGAAAATAATCAAGGCGGTAACTCCCGCTCCGATCCTGGCCGCATCGCAGCATTTTGCTCGGGCGCAGCAATGTATCGCGCCAAAAAATATGGCAAGGGCCGCCACGCCGCCTCCGCTAAGAGCGCTCGCGAACATGCTGCCGAAAAAAGCCTCCAAGGTGTGTGGCATATTGAGCACTGTCGTCCATCCATCGAAATTCGCAAGGCCCTGGAGAGAGACCGGGATTCCAACTTCGGCCAGGTCCTTTACTTCATAGAGACTCAAGATGCGATCTGCAAAAAGAATGGCTGCAATCGCGCTCGCCATGAAGAGAACGGCGCGGAGTCCCGGCCTGGCGAGGAAAGAACTAAGCAAAATAACCCCTCCAACCGCCATTAGAGTGTATACATATGAAGACAGCGATTCTTCGCTAGGCAGTTTTATGTCAGCGGGTAGGGGTGAATGCGCGGTTTTCGTCGCGCCCAGCAGCAACGCGGCGCAGGCGGCGACCACAAGAAAACCCGCGATGACGCCGAATACGCTTATTCTCCTCTGCATGTTTCCCTCCAAATTATTGCGCCTTTGGTTTCAGCCCCAAATCTCGGAGCATCTGCAAATCTTCCTCAGGCGGATTGCCCGCCGTCGTGAGGTAGTTCCCAATCATCATGGCGTTCGCGCCCGCGTAAAAAACCCACGACTGCATCGAGCGCAGGTTCACGCCGCGCCCGCCGCATATCCGAATGTCCTTGTCCGGCAGGACGTACCGGAACAGCGCGATTATCCGCAGGATTTCCATCGGCTCCAGCGGCTCCGCGTTTTCCAGCGGTGTCCCCTCCACGCGCGCGAGAAAATTCAGCGGCACGGAATCCACGTCCAACTCTTTGAGCGCCAGCGCCATGTCAAGCCGGTCCTCACGACTCTCGCCCATGCCGAAAAGCCCGCCGCTGCAAACCTCTAAACCCTCCGCCTTCGCGGCCTTTATCGTCTTGACCTTTTCCCGCCACGAGTGCGTCGTGCAGATTCGCGGGAAGAATCGCTCGCTCGTCTCGATGTTGCAGTGGATGCGCCGCACGCCCGCGGCCTTGAGCCGCCGCAACTGCTCGCCGCTCAAAAACCCCAGGCTCACGTCAATCGGTATGCGCCCCTTCCCGCGCGCGGATTCCGCGGCCCGCGCGATCTTTTCCACCTCATCCGCGCTCGGCCTCTCGCCGCTGGTGATTATGCCGAAATGGTGCGCGCCGGAATTCTGCGCCTCGATGTATCCCTTCTCAATCTCTTCGCGGCTCCGCAGCGGGTAGGTTTGCGCGTTTGTCTTGTAGTGCGCGGATTGCGCGCAGAAGGCGCAGTCCTCGCCGCATTTGCCGCTCTTCGCGTTGATGATGGCGCAGAGGTCCACGTCGTTTCCCTTATAGCGCGCGCGCAGAAGGTGCGCCCCGTAGAGCAGGTCGTACGCCTCCGTCGCGGGGGAAATCAGGATTGAATATTCGTCGCGGGAGATAGCCTCTGCCGTGAGGATTTTCTTGATGAGTTCCGCCAGTCTGTCTTGCATATTCCCCTCGAAGTTTCAAAATTTGCAGGCGCTCTTACTTTGTTCCCGCGAAAAACGTGACCGGGCCGGGCACGTTCAACTCGTACGCCGCCTCGGCGCAGCCCGCCTCGAGCATCTCCCGCCGGAATTCCTCAGCCGTGGGGAATTTCATTATCGAATCGGGCAGATAACTGTACGCGTTGAATTCGTCGCCGGAGAAAATGCGCCCGATGACCGGCAAAACTCGGCGCAGATAAAACATCGTCCCGCCGCGCATCGCGCCTTCCGGGGGGCGGACGAATTCCATTATCGCGATCCGCCCGCCGGGCCTTGTCACGCGCAGCATCTCGCGCAGAGCCGGCATGCGGTCGGGCAGGTTGCGTATGCCGAAGCCGCACGTTACCGCGTCAAACGCGCCGTCCCTGAACGGCAGTCGCATCGCGTCGCCCATGCACACGGCCACGCGCGCCGCGGCCTTGCGCCGAGCGATCTTCTTCCGCATCCGGCGGAGCATTTTCTCCGCGAAATCCACTCCGACGACCAGTCCATTGTTGCACATCTCCCGCGCAAGCGCAAGGGCGCTGTCGCCTGTGCCGCAGCAGACATCGAGCGCCAGCGTGTCCCCCGCGCGCAGCGCGCATTTCGCCAGTTTCCGCCGCCACGAGCGGTCCATGTTGAAACTGAGCAGGTGGTTCAAAAAATCATATACGCCGGAGATGCGGTTGAACATGGCGCGCGCGTCGCGTTTTGCCTCAGGCGCCGGCATGTGCAACTCCCGATTTCAGGTCGCGCCCGAAAATCGCGAACCAGATGGTGCCAAGTACGCCGAATCCGCACGCCGCCAGCAGGTTCACCTCCGGCTTTATCATCCACAGCAGCGCCCCGCCGAACGCGGCGAGCGAGACGACGGAGTCGCGGATGAGGTAGTAGAGGCCGAACATTCCCGCCTTCGCGTCTTCCGGCGCGAGGTCCATGATGAGCGCCTTGCGCGTCGGCTCGCCGAATTCCTTCAGCCCGCGCACCGCGAAGGCGAGAATGAGGAATTCAAACGAGCGGCTGAAGTAGAGCACGAGCGGGAAGGCCGAGAAGAAAATGAACGTGATGATGACCCAGGGTTTCTTGTGCGTGCGGTCGGCGAGGTATGCGATGGGAATATAAATCGCGACGGCTGTTACCATTTCAATCGTGCGCAAAACGCCGAACTGCGTGCCGCTCACCTTGTTCGTGATTGTCTGCATCGCCCAGACGACAACAAACGTGTAGGGGATTTGCTCGCAGAAGCGAATCATGATATCAGAGATGAGCAGGTTTTTCAGCCACGGCGACATCCTGCGGTAGAGGCGCAGGGGATTTTTCTCCGCGCCGCCCGAGGGTTTTGTGTCGGCGATGAATTTCTGCTGGAACGGAATCGCCACCGCGGCCATGACGAGTGCGACGGCGAAGGCAAGCCGCACTCCGTCCTGCGGTCCCCATTTGTCCACGAAAACGCCGCCGATAAACGGCCCGAGCGCCATCGGCACGCGCCGCACGAGCGAATGCATCGTGACGCCCATTGTCCGCTTGTCCTTCGGCAATGCGCCCGCGACCAGTTGCATCGACGCCGGAAGCGAGAACGAGTCCCAGAACATGAAGAAGAGCAGGCCGATAATCAAGGCCCACCACGTCGGCACGAGGATGACCAGCGCGTATCCGATGATCGACATCACGTTGAACACGAGCAGCGATTTCTTCGTGCCGATGCGGTGAGCAAGGTAGCCGCCGGGATACGCGTAGAGCGCGCCGAGCAGGTTCTTCAGCCCGCCCAGAAGCCCCAGCGCCAATATCGTGCCGCCCGTGGCGAGCAGGAAAATCGGCTGGAACTGGTCAGGCAGGTTTGTGCCCATGCCGACGAGGACGACCATGCCCAGAAGCCCCACGATGCTGCGCTTGAGGCCGAGGAAGTCTATCAGCCGGCGCAACGGCGGCTTTTGCGGCTGTTCTTTGTCAGGCATGGCGTTCATAGTTGATCATTATATCAGGTTTCCGCGAGGTGTTTGAGAAGTTGCGCGGATGGCTCGTGGCCGAGTTTCGCCGCCTTGCGGAGATGCGCGACGGCGGAGTCGTGCTCGCCGAGTTTGAGGTACAGGACGGCGAGGTTGTGGAGAAGGCGCACGTCCTCGGGCGCGATTCTGATTGCGGCCTCAAAATCCTTGAGCGCGCGCCTGAGCATGCCGCGCTTGGCGAGGAGCATTCCGCGGTTCACCAGCGCCGTGGCGTTGCCGGGTTGAATCTCAATCGCGCGGTCGAGGTCTTCCAGCGCGCCGTCTGTGTCACCGGTCATGGAGCGCGCCAGGCCGCGGTTACCGAGCGCAAGCGCGTCATCGGGCCGCTCCGCGAGAAGAGCGTCGTATTCCCTGATGCCCGCCGGGCACTGGCCCTGCGCCAGATAAATCTCCGCCCTGAGCAGCCGCATCGCGCGGTCGCCGGGCGCGGCCTGAAGCCCTTCGTTGACGAAAATCATCGCCTTGAGGTAATCGCCCGTTTTCAGGTTCGCCGCCGCCAGCAGGTAGAGGACGCGCGCGTTCTTTCGCTCTATTTTCCACAGGGCTTCGAGCCTTGCCGCGGCGCGTTCGGCCTGGCCGGCCTCCATCTGCGCGGATGCTAGGACGAGGTGCGACTCCAGGTATTCGGGCTTCAGGGCCGTCGCGGCTTCAAGCGCTTTTATCGCCTTGTCGAATTCACGGCTCATGACGTAGGCGAGGCCGAGGTTGTGGCTGGCTTCGTGGGATTTCAGGTTGAGTTGCAGCGCGTGGACGAAACTTGCCGCGGCCTCGACGGGGCGCGCGTTGCGGAGGAAGAAGTTGCCCAGTTCAAAAAACGCCGCGTGGCGGTCGCTGAATGCGCGGGCGATTTCCTTGAGTTCTTCGAGCGCCTTGTCCTTGTCGCCGTGGCGTTCGTAGGCGTGCGCGACGGCAAGGCGCGCGTCGATGTCGCCGGGGTTGTTTTCCGCGGCGCAGATGAGGTCGATGAGTTCGTCTTTGGAATCTTTCTTTGTCACTGTTATAAGCCCGGAGTGTGGCTGGTCGGGCCCGTCGGACAGGTCCGACCCTCCGGTCAGGCTCTGATTACCTTGCCCAGGGCGGTTATCAGCCCGCGGGGCGAGTACATGACCTCTACCTCGCCGCGGCAGTTGTACCAGCACTGGTTGCACTTGTTCTCGCGGTGGGCATTCGCAAGCCCCTCCGCGATTTCCTCGGCGGTCATGGTGAGTATGTTGCCGATGGGGTGATCCATGTCCTCGACGCATTTCGCGATGTCGCCCTTGTGGTCGATGTTGAAGAAAGACCGCCCGGCGAGGCATCCCTCAACTCCGCCGTTCGCGGCGTCGTCGAACCGCGCCAGGAATTCCGTGTTCGACAGGAAATTTTTGTGCTTCCGCTTGAGCGCGAGCAGATGTTTCGACGTGTTGCTCCCGTGGGAGAGCGCGGGGTTGCCGTTTTTCATCTGGCAGTAGGGCTGGACCATGAAATACGAGTCGTGCCTTTTCGCGAGGAGTATGAGTTTTTCCATTTCTTCAAGGTTATCGTGCCTGAGCACCGCCATCAGGTTGACTTTCTGGCGCGTCCCGGTGCGGGTGCGAGAAAAGATTCCCAGCGCTTTCACCGCGCGCTCGTATGCGCCCTTCACGCCGCGGGCGGCGTCGTGTTTCTCCGCGTCGTCGAAGTCGATGGAGACGCTCGCGCCGTACAGCCCGCGGTCCCAGAGTTCCCGCGCCAGTTTTTCCGTGACGAGCCAGCCGTTCGTGGTGATCATCGGCAGGTGGCGCCTGGCGAGGACCTCGACGATTTCGGGGAGGTCTTTGCGCAGGAGCGGCTCCCCTCCGGCGAGGCTTATCAGCATGTTGCCGATTTCGTACAGTTTTGCCGCGCCGACGGCGAACTGCGCCGGCGTGAGTTCGCCGTCCGAGGGGAATCTGTCCGTCCAGTAATCGCAGAAGGAACAGCGGAAATTGCACCGGTATGTAACCTGCCAGGCGGCCCAGAACTGCCGCCTGAGGAAGTACGATGAAATCACTCCGAGTTTTCTTCTCAGCGATCCTTGCATATTTCGCCTTTATCATACGCGGGACGGATGACCTTTGCGGTGCGATCCGTCCCTTGAAATTTCCAACCGAAGATTCTTACGGGTGGAGCGTGTACTTTGAAACAGGCGCGTTCTTGAGCGCCTCGCCGAATTCCTCCGCGTACTTATCCAGCATCGGGGCGAATTCGTTTATCATTGTTGTCGCGCCCGGATGCGTGCCGTAGGCGCCGGTCTTCGCGACGACCTCGCGCAGGATGTGCGGGTTGTCAATCATGATGCACGGCCTGCGCAGGTCTTTGTTGAACGGCTGGTGGGAGCGGAATTCCCGGAAGAAGTCGCTCCCGATGGCCTCGACGAGCGTCTTGTCCTTTATGTTGTCTTTCGCGAAGTGGCAGAAGACGCAAACCTCGTAGTCGCCCCTGTTGTTGACGTGCAGATATTTTCTCCCGCCCGCGATGCAGCCGCCCGCGTGCTCGCCGTCGTTCCAGAAATCCATAACCATGATAGGCTTCGTGGAGCGTGTCTCCTTCACGCGCTTGCTGAGGAACACGCGCTGTTCGGGCGTCGGCATGAGGTCCAGTTTCGGCTCGCGGCCGACCGGCATATAGATGAAATACCAGCCGAACAGGCATCCCGCGTCGAGCCAGTGCTGGATGAATTTTTCCGATGCGACGACCTCCACGTTCTCGCGCGTGGCGGTCGCGGAAAATCCGAAGAACATCCCGCGCTCCTTGAGTTTCCGCATCAGTTCGTTCACGCGCCCGAACGCGCCCGCTCCGCGCCGCCGGTCGGTCTCATCCTCGAATCCCTCGCAGGAAATCGCCGGGAAGACGTTGCCCAGTTCCGCGAGTTTATCGACCATCTCGTCGGTAATCAGCAGGCCGCTGGTGTAAGTCTGGAACACGCAGTCTCGGTGCTTTGCGAAAATGTCGAACAGTGGCTTCCAGTAATACGGCTCGCCGCCGGTAATCACGATGAACTGGATGCCGATGTCTTTGGCCTGCTGGATGAGGCTGTCCACCTGCTCAAACGTCAGTTGCTCGTTCTTGGGATATTCCGCGGCGTAGCAGCCGTAGCACTTGAGCGGACAGGACATGGTGGGGCTGATGACGAGGATGCCCGGCGGGTAGAAGCCAAGTTTTTTTTCCAGTTTGTGGCGCTTGGCGTAGCCCATGAGCGCCTCGTCGATGAAGAGGTTGCGGACGAGGCGATGGCGGACTTCCTTGTTCAGTTGCGTGAGGAAGCGGACGGCCAGGCCCCCCATGGGGTGGCCTTCCTCGAACTTCTTCTGGATGCCCGCGACGACGGCGGACCAGAGTTTGTCGTCGGTCAGTTTCGCGGCGACCTTCAGCCCTTTGATTATGGCCTTTTTGGGGTCCTTGCCGGGCCTGATGGCGTAATCGAGCGCCTTGTTGATTGTCTTGTCCAGCGCGAACCGCTTTACCTTTGTTCCCATGCTCATACAGTCTCTCCATCAATACAGGCTTTTGCAGGGGATTTTATGTTTTTCGTCCGGCCGTGTCAAGTTACGCCGGAGCCGAAAGGTCAGCCGCGGGGTCAGGTCCTAATTACGGAGCGCAGACGACCCACAGGGTCGGCCAGCTCGTAGATTGGACCTGACCCTGAAGACACCCCTTTCCGTTACGCAGATCAGCATACGAAATTCACTTGACCCAACAACTTCAAGCAAAAATCAAGCCAGCCCACGGCCTTATGTCGCGGACCGGCTTTTTTCTTTGAATATAGGTCCTATAGGACCTATGGGACCTATGTTCTGTGCGTGTTCGGCGCGGCGATGACGGCGATGCCTGCCTTCGTCAACTCATCCGCAGTTCGGTTGACGGCGTTGTGCTTGTCCAGATAGTTCTGCTCCATCGCGCCCATCAGGCCCTTCGCCTCCACGTCGGCTTTCGGCATGAAGTAATCCAGGATGTCCGACGGGTGCTCGCGCGCGCCGTCGATTTCCGGGTCGCCGCCTTCGTGCTTCGCGGAAATGTTCGGGACCCTCGGCGCGATCTCCACGAGTTCCCTGCGGCGGTTGTACGGCTGGACGACGATGGATTTGAACGTTTCGGTTATGTGGTGCTCGAAGCGCACGACCTTCTCCAGCCCAAGCGCCTTGCGGATTTTCGACGCGGCGAGGAGCGTAGCGTTGTTGACGGAATTTGAAAAATTGAACCCGATGAGCGATGTCGTGCCGTCGGGGCGCGAGAAAAGTTTCGCGGCAAGCAGAGTCCACATCACGGAGTACGGGTTGTCGTTGCCCATGAAGACGGAAATCTTGAACTCGTTGTCGATGCCGAGCCTGTGCAAAATGTAGCCGAGCATGATTGTGCCGGAGTTGATGTTGAGGACCTGCTGGATGCCGTAGGCGGTGTAGTAGTGCAGGAATTCCTCCGCCCACTGGATTGCGTGCTCGTTGGGCTGGCCGACTCCGCCGAAGTATCCGGTAATGGTCTCCGGCCCGCCGAGGTGGATGTTCGAGCCGTCGGTGCCTTTCGTGTCGAGCGTCTCGACGCATGACGCGCCGAGCACCTGCATGGACGCGGCGATGGCGAGGATGTCGCCGTTGTCCGCGACCTGCTCCTTCATGTTGCGCACGCGGATGTATCTGCCGGGCATGAGTTCGCGGTTTGCGATGGCCTGCTTCGCCTCGGCGATGAGGAACGGGAAAAACTGCAGCGAGGAAATCTCCAGCGTGACGGCGTTCCTCTCGTTGAATTTCTTCTTCGCGCCGCCGAGAATTTTTTCGCGGTACTCTTTCATGCTCACGAACGCACCGGCATCGCGCCGGGCCATGAGCCACTTCACGTCGGCAAGGTACGGCGAGTTTTCCTTTTCCAGCCGCGCGAGCAGGTTCTCAAGTTTCCGCGCCTCCGCGGCCTTGTGGTTGATGGCCTCCGGGCCGCCGAACTTTTTCACGAGTTTCAAAATCGCGCTCACCTGCTCGTTCTTCGGGTCGAGCAGGAAGTCGTTGATTTCCTTGAAACGCTTCGCGGTGATTTGCAGTTTTTTTCTCAGGTCGTCAGGCATGTAATTCTCCTATTTTCTCACGTATTTCTTGACCATCTCAAGGAATTTTTCGTGCTCGCCTTCGAGCATGTGGTAGCAGTGCTCATCCTGCGGGAACTGGCCGGAGCGCACCTCCGCGCAGTAGGACTTTATCGCGTTGGTGACGACATCCGCGACGTTGGCGTACTTCTTCACGAACTTCGGCGTGAACGCCTGGAACTGGCCGATGAGGTCGCTGACGATGATGAGTTGCCCGTTTGTGAAAGGCCCCGCGCCGATGCCGTAAACCGGGATGTCCAGCCGCTCCGTGATGAACTTGCCCACCTCCGGCGGGACGGCCTCCAGCAGGAGCATGTGAACTCCCGCTTCCTGCAGCGTCAGCGCGTCCTCAACGAGCAGCCGCGCGCTCTCGACCGTGCGCCCCTGCGCCTTGTGCCCGCCGAGTTGTCCCGAACTCTGCGGAGTAAGCCCGATGTGTCCGATGACGACAATCCCCGCGTCGAGGATTGCGCGGACCATCGGCAGCACGCGCTTGCCGCCTTCGAGTTTTATCGCGTCAACGTCCGCCTCCTTGATAAAGCGGCCCGCGTTGCGCACGGCCTCCTGCGGCGAAATCTGGTAGGACATGAACGGCATGTCGCCCACCACGAACGTGTTCGGCGCGGCGCGCCGCACCGCCTCGCTGTGGACGATGCACTGGTCCATCGTCACGGGCGTGGTGCCGGGATAGCCGTAAACGCACATGCCGAGCGAATCCCCCACGAGAATCATGTCAAGCCCGGCGGCCTCGCCGAACTGCGCCGTGGGGAAATCGTACGCCGTGAGCCACGCGACCTTCTCGCCGTCCTTCTTCATCTTCTGGAAGTCGTGAATCATTTTCTTTTTTGCCATGTTCTCCTCCGAAACAGCGGATGAAAGCAAAGAGAGGGCTATTATGAAAGCATTTGGAGCGGCCGGATGCAACTGCTTTTCAGCGCGGCGGAATGGGGGCGTCGCCGGTCAACTTTTGCCAAGCGCATACGCCGTTATCGCCACCTGGCATTTTCCCTTCCATTTCAGGGGAACGCCGGTGTATGTCATCTTTATTTCGATGGACTTGCCGGACTCCAGACCGTTTACCGTTACTGACCTTGAAATGTCGGGGGTCACGGCATGGTCCACCGCGATTACAAATTCCGTCCTTATGTTTTGGCCGCTTTCGTCGAGGAAGCGGAAGTCGAACGAAAGCGAAGTGATGTTGTACCCGCCGTTGTTCTTTATGTGGAACGTCACCGTTGCGTGGTCCGGCAAAATGTTGACGAAGGGCGCGATGTTGATTTTGTCTTTATACGCGGCGTACTCTTCCGGCGTAGGGATGCTCCGGGCGGCGCCGTTCGTGCCGGTGTTTAGCGGGGTGGTTAGCGGGACCCTGGTCTCCGGCGGATTTGAGAATTTCTGTTCTGTCTTAGTGCTCGTGTTTGCGAAAATGATGAAGAATCCCAGCGCGCAAACGGCGATGATTATCGCGACCATGCATCCGGTCGGCCTGGCTCCGGTTTGCGGCTGCATATAGGTGTAAGGGTCATACGGCGGCTTTGGCGGCGCTGGAGGCGGGACAGGGTGCTGGTAGTGCGGCGGCATCGGCCCGCGCGGGACGCCGGGCGTCGGCGGCTGGGCATGAGGCGCGGGCGGCACGTGAGGCGCCGGCTTTGGAACTGGCCGCGCGCCCTTCGCCTTTGCGGCTTCGCCCTCATCCTCGATTATTCTTATGGGGATGTTGGCCCATTCCTCCTCCGCGCTCTTATGTCTCTTTACCGTGTCCTCTCCGCGCGGATGTTGCGGCTGCTGGTGCTGGGGCTGCTGCTGTTGCTGCGGCACGGGGGATGGGCGCGGCGGCTCCTGAGGCTTGGGTCGCCCCATAGGCTCGGCGCGCCGTTCCAGGGGGCTTGCTTCCGCCGGATGCGGCTCCGGTCGCGGCGTGATGACCGGCGGCGCTGGACGGGACAGCTTCGCCTCCAGGATGGGCGTCGCCTGCCGCGTCGTGGGCGACAAAGGCGGCGTGCCCACAGGTATGACCGTGGCCTTGCCGTTGCGCACCTCGATAATCGAGCCGCACCGCGGGCAGAACTTCGTCATCATCGCCATCTCGATGGTGAACGTGATTTCCTCGCCGCATTTGCATTTTGTCGTAAACATGCGCATCCCCGAAAAGCCGACGTGTTTTGATTATTGAGAATATTCCCTTGCCGCCCAAAAGTCAACAATCACATGTAAGATTTGAACGAAAGCAGCCGCAGGGCGAGGGGGTCAGACGCCAAAGAGGACCCCGACACTCCTCGTTATTCTTACAAATGAAAGGTCGGGGGACGGGAGGGGTCAGACCCCTGCACACTCATTTATGTTAGGCTCTCTTAGATGCTCCCGTCATGCCCTTGCGACTTCTACTTGCGGGATTGCGTGGTATAATACAACGCGGACCGGCAAACCCTTCGCCGGCACGATAAAAATCCGGCGAATCCGGGTAAGATATGGAAAGTCCGGCCCGAAGATTGCTGGAGAATCAACGGCTTGGACCGTCTATCGCCGCCGCCCGGGAATGTGGGAGGTGTTAGTATGAGTACAGGAAGGACAACGGTTTACGCGGTTGCCCTGTGCGCCGTTCTCGCGCTCGCGCTTTCCTCTTGCGCGGGCAGCGTCCAGACCGGCAAGGCCGACCGGGCTTACGCCCTGGGCAACTACGACGACGCGGCGAAACTTTACCAGCAGGCTCACGCTGAAAGTCCGCGCAACGCGGAAATCATGCAAAAACTCAATCTCTCCCGGCAGCACGCCGCGGCCCATCATAAGTATTTAGGCGATGTCGCGCTGGAGGAGACGCGCCTGATGAATGCGCGCGCGGAATTCCAGACCGCCCTCGACTATAATCCGCAACTCGCCGAAGCGAAGCAATCCCTCGACAACGTCAGCCAACTCCTGGAATCCATCAGTCGGGCCATTGATGAGGCAAAGGCGCTCTCCGCTCAGGGGAAGTGGCTGGAGGCGGCGGGAAAACTTGCGCCGGTCTGCAGGTACGACAAAGACTTTCCCGATGCCAGGGCCATGTGCGCCAACGCCGTCGAGCAGGCGTACACAAACGCGATGAACGAAGGCAAGGCGGCGTATGACAAGGAGGACTTCGTCAGCGCCCTTTCATTTTTCACCGAGGCCGCCGCCGCGAAGCCCGACGACCAGCGCGCGAAAGAAATGATCGCCGCGGCGCAGAACCAGATTTATGCGATGGAACTTGCGACACAGGGCGCGGCGCTCCTTCAGACGGGCGACTGGCGCGGCGCGGTGGAGAAATACGCCGCCGCGCTCGATGCCGCGCCGGGCGGAAAAAACGCCGCGGAAGGCCTGAAGCGCGCGAAGGAAACCGGCGCAAAGGCGCTGCTCGCCGAAGGGACAGGCGCGATAGCGGCCGGGAAATTGGCGAAGGCGGTACTCAGGCTTGACGAAGCCGCGGCGCTTGTTCCGGACTATCCAGGCGTGGCCGACTCCCGCGCAAAGGCAAGGCGCGCCCTCGCGGATAAAATGTTCGCGGCCGGCGAGCGGTACGAGAAAACCGGCCGCGTCGCCTCGGCGCTCGCATGCTACAAGACGGTGATAATCCTTGTGCCGGATTATCCGAACATCGCGGCGAAAGTGGCGGCGGGGGACAAGGACATCGACCAGTCCGCCAATTACGACGCCGTCGTGTCGTTCCGCGAGCCGAACAATGCGCTGGAAATGACCGATTCCAAATACAACGATTTGAAAAAGCGGGTCCTGGAAAAACTTCACGACCTGCTTGCCGGAGGCAGGGTGAGGATCATTACACAGGAGGAACTCGATTCCCTCAGGCAGATGAACCCGGACTATACGGCCGGCGGCGCGCTTACCGTCATGGTCAAGCCGCCGCACATCTCGCGGGACGAGCCGAAGCGGGAGCGCCGGACAGTCCGTTACGTCAGCAGTTCGCGGAGCGTCGAAAACCCTGACTACGAGCAACTGCGCCGCCAGGTGGAGCAGGACAGCGGCAGGGTCCTTGAACTGGAGCAACAGATTGACGGCCGGCAGCGCGACCTTGACCGTGCGGAGCGCGATGAGAAAATGGTGGAAGAACAGTGGCACGCCACAACGAAAGACGACCCAAAGAAGGAGCCGCTGGCCCGGCAACTCGCGAGGCTGCAAGACGACGTGAGCCGTGCCCGTGATCGCCTCAATTCCCTGGAGAGGCTGCACGATGACCTGGTCTATCGCGTGCGCGACGGGCAGAACCGGCTGCAGCGGACGCCGCGTTTTATAAGTGAAAAGACCTACGCGGATTATACCTATGATGTCGTTACCAACCGCATCACCGCCACGCAGAGCGTCCTCTATACTCTGGAGGACGAGGAACTCAACACTCAGTTGGTGTCGGACAAGATGACCGACGAACAAAGAGCCGAGGCCGAGGCCGTGAAGGGCTTCGAGCCGGCGGGGATCGTTGCGAAAACGGGTGAACTGCCTTCGAAAAACGAAATGGAGGGACGCGTGGCGGACGATCTGGCGAGCCGGCTGCCGGATGACCTTGCCTCGGACCTCAGGAAATTCCCGCTGCGCTACCTGCGTATGGCGGAAGCCGCGGAGCGGGCCGGCGACAAAGAGGCGGCGTTTGACTGCTATGCGCGGTACGCGTTCGTCTGCCGCGTGATGGGGTTAAGCGCAATGCCGCGACTCGCGGAGATTGACGCGATGGTAGCGGAGCACACCGGCTATTCGCCCCTCAACGCCGCCGCCGACCTGCGAAACCTTCCGCAATAAAAACTAAACAAAAGGGGTCTGACCCCTTTTGTTGGATTATTTGGCGTCGGGTTCGTCGTCGCCTTCCGGGGAGGGTAGGAGGAGGTTGTACTTTTCGGCGCGGTACTGGAGTGTGCGGCGGCTCAGGCCCAGCATTCTGGCGGCCATGGAGCGGTTGCCGGCGGCGCGGGCTAGGCTGCGGGAGAGCAGTTCCTTTTCGACGGTTTCGAGGGGGATTTGCTCTTCGAGCAGTTTGTCGAACATCGCTTCCTTGTTGAGGTGCGCGCCTTTGAGCGTCAGCAGGAGGTCGTTTTCCTCGATATAGTCGCCCTGTCCCATGACGACGGAGCGCTCGATTGTGTTCTCCAGTTCGCGGACGTTTCCGGGCCACGTGTACTGCATGAGCGTTTCCTGCGCCTTGCGTGAAAGCCCCTTGGACTTGCGGCCGTTCTTGGCGGAGTACATTTCGAGGAAGTAGTTCGCCAGCAGGAGTATGTCGTCGCGGCGCCTCCTGAGCGGCGGGATTTCGAGGGGGACGACGTTTATGCGGTAGTAGAGGTCTTCGCGGAATTTTCCGTCCTTGACCATCTGTTCGAGGTTCGTGTGCGTGGCGGCTATCAGGCGCACGTCAACGGTTATGATTTCGCTGCCGCCGATGCGCTCGAACTCCCGCTCCTGCAGGACGCGGAGGATCTTGACCTGCAGTTGCGGGGCCATGTCGCCGATTTCATCCAGGAATATGGTGCCCTTGTGCGCCATTTCGAATTTCCCGCGGCGGCGGTTGAGCGCGGTGGTGAAGGCGCCTTTTTCGTGGCCGAACAGTTCATCTTCCAGCAGCGTTTCCGGTATCGCGCCGCAGTTCACCTTGATGAACGGCCCTTCGTTGCGGTTGCTGGAGTAGTGGATGGCGTTCGCTATGAGTTCTTTGCCCGTGCCGGATTCGCCGCGCACGAGGATGGTGGCGTCGCTCTTGGCGACCATGGTCACCTGCTCCATCAGCGTTTTCATTTCCTTTGACGAGCCGATTATCTGTTTTGAGGCGCGGACTTCGCTGATTTCCTGCTTCAGCGCGACGTTCTCGCGCTTCATGCTTATCGCCTGCATGGCCAGGTGGATGTGGTGGAACAGTTCGTCAGGGTCGATGGGTTTTGTGATGTAGGTATATACGCCCTGCTTGACGGATTCGACGGCGCTTTCGATGCTGCCGTGGGCGGTCATGATGATGAAGACGGTTTCCGGGTACTTTTCCCTGACTTTGGCAAAAAGTTCCAGGCCGTTCATTTGCGGCATCTTGAGGTCGGATATGACGATGTCCGTGCTGTGCTTGTCCAGCACGTTGAGCGCCTCGTGGCCGTCGGCGGCGGCGAAAACCTGGAAGGCGTGCATCTCCAGGATGCTGCGGAGCATTTCCCGCTGGTTGCGTTCGTCGTCAACTATGAGCAGTCTTGTCTTGGTCATCGTGCGTCATGCCAAAGGGATGTTGACCGTGAAGGTGCTGCCCTCGCCGGGGGCGGAAGTCGCGCTGATTTTTCCCCCGTGGGATTCGACTATGTTGCGCGTGATGGGCAGTCCAAGCCCCTGGCCTCCCTGTTTCGTGGTGAAATAAGGCTCAAAGAGGTGGACCATCTGTTCCGGTTTCATGCCGCAGCCGGTGTCCGTGAAGTTTATCTCCGCGCTGCCTCCCTTGCGCGACGCGGTTATCGTCAGTTTGCCGCCTTTCTCGCCCATGGATTCGATTGCGTTCTTTATCAGGTTGACGAAGACCTGCTGTATTCGCCCCTTGTCAAGCGTTGTCGTGAAGCCGTCGTCCACCTTCGTGTCGAGGGCGATTCCCTTCTCCTTCAGTTCCGTCTCGAAGACCACGGCCGCATTCTCCAGCAACTCCTTGAGCGACGCGGGCTCCTTCTGCAGTTTGATGGGCCGCGCGAAGTTCATGAAGTCCTGCAGGATGGCCTTTATGCGCGTCATTTCGTCGTGGAATACGCCGAGGTTTTTCTCGACGTGCTCGTGCACATCGCAAGTGATGTCGTTCTCCTTTTCGCGCTTTTGGCGCATTAACTGCTTCATGTACTGGCTGGTGAGCGCGATGGAGTTGAGCGGGTTCTGTATTTCATGGGCCAGGCCGGAAGCGAAAGTGCCGAGGGTCTGCATGCGTTCGGCCTTCGTCGCGATTGCCGTGTTCTTTCTCATCAGCCCCATCGCCGACGTAATTACGAGGCACAGCGCCATGATGAGCGCCCCGACCACGATTGCCGCGAAGACGAAAAACCTTTGCTGCAGCGCGGCCAGTTTTTCCGGCACAGGGTAGAGGGCGCGGTGCAGGACGAACGCGCCGATGAGTTTGCCGTCGGAGCCGTATATCGGGCGCCTGCGGCAGACGATGTCGCTTTTTTCGCCCTCGAATGCGTCCAGCGCGCCGTTGGGATTGTCCTTAAGAATGCGCGACTGATTCACGTCCGCTAACATGTTTTCAACTTCCGCACCGTCCCCTGGTCCGTTGTGAGCCACATAAACCGGCTTGCCCGTTGAATCGACGATGAGGAGGTTCTTTATGAAAACGCCGCTGACATCCTTTTCGACTGCGGCGGCGACTTTGGCTTTATCCTGGAGGTCTGCTTCGTCGTGTATGTTTGCCTTCAGGTGATTAAGCATGCTTGTGAGGGGGATCGTCTGGGGTTCCTGCAGTTCCGGGAACAGGCCGTGGTGGTAAAGCGAATGGACCGCGAAAACGGCAAAAACCATTGCTCCTACTCCTATAACGCTGCCCAAGAGCAGAATGACAATGGAGGCTGACGTGGCGCGGATACGTGTGCGGCGCACGTTTGCATTGAGAGGGGCTTTGTTCACGTTCTTTCTCCGTGAAAGCACCATGGGCGATTGGCGCATATTATAGCCCGCGGCAGGGGATAAAGCAATAGCAGACGAAACAATGCCGGGGGCGAAGAGCCGTAGCCCGCGTTTCTCACACGATGTTCAAATTTGTCGCTTACCGTGCGCCAGCGGGGACAGTCCCCATCTACGAACTGACCGCTTCGCGCCTGCGTTCCGTAATGGGGACAGTCCCCTCTGGTGAGAAAAAACGGGGTAATCGGGGCGCGCGTGGCGGCTCAAAGTTCAAGCGCCTCCGAGAGATGCCGGCATAGTTCCTCAACGTCGATTGGTTTTGCAAGGTACAACCGAGCGCCCTTATCTAATGCCTCTGCGCGGGTCTCGTAGGAAGGATGGGCGGTCATTATTATGAAGATGGTGTCGGGATATTTTCCCCTGACCGCCGATAGAAGTTGCAGGCCGTCCATTCGGGGCATCTTGAGGTCGGAAAGGATTATCTGAGCCTTCACGTTTTCGAGGATCTTCAAGGCGTCGTCTCCGTCCGCCGCCGTGAAGGTTTCATACCCTTCGACGTTGAGGATGTTTTTCAGCATTTCGCGCTGGGCTGGCTCGTCGTCAACCACGAGGACACGGGCTTTTACTTTGCGCATTTTTTTGTCCTATTTGAAGTAGGTGATGTTCGCGCCATCTGCCCCTCTCATGCAAAAGTTTCCGATGACACATGGCCCAATCCATAATCTTGCGTTCGTTTTTCCCTGGTCTATCGCACTATTCATTATCGTAACATAGTTGTTGCTCAATGCACCATCTGGGCCATCTCTACCTTTTGTGCTCCATCACCTTCCGTCTCAATAAGCCTATACTCCGCCTTTTATTACGCGAAGAGCATGATTCGCGTACTTTCGCCACGATGATAACCTGCGCAAATAGCATGCCTTATGGCACTTTGGCGTCTGGCCCCATTTTCTTGCGCCAACGTTTGGGAGTAGTTAAGCCGCTTCCACGTGCTCACGGCGCTCCAGCCGCCTTTGACAGCGCGGCCCGCCGCATGGTATAATATTGCTCTGGTTTTGGCTAAATCCGTTGCGAGAGCGTATTCATTGCATAATTACTATGACATACTCAACGTCAGCCGCACCGCCGCCCATGACGAAATAAAGCGCTCCTTCAGGCGCATGGCGAAGCAACTCCATCCCGACCGCAACAGCCATCGCACCGAATGGGCCTCGGCAAAAACGCGCCTCATCCTTGAAGCATACCACGTGCTAAGGGACGCCGAAAAACGGCTTGAGTATGACATGCTGCTCGCGAGCGATCCCGAGGCCGCGCGAAAGCGCTTCTGGGAAAAGTGGGAAAAGCGCCGCCGCGAAGACGAATCCGTCGGCGGAAAGATGCGCCTCATCCTGCACTACCTCCTCACGGAGCGCGCCACGGAGGCCGTCGAAATTTACGTGAAACTCCGCGACGGAAACGGCGCCTGCCTCAGGGGCCACTTGAGCGACCGCGACTACCTCGACAGCCTCTTCCTCCTCGCCGAGGAATTCGAACGCACCGGCGACGTTCACATGGCCGCGAAGCAGTACGCGGAGATGTACGGCATGCTCCGCGCGCTCCCCACGCGGGCGTACCTGCACATGGAAGTCCGCAGCCGCCTTTACACCCTGCTCACCCGCGGACTGCCGCGCAAGGCCGGCAGGAAAAATTCGGTCGGATATTTGAAGGACGCGCTCAACCTCCGCCTCAACAAGGCCGAGCGCGCCTACGTCCACAAGAAACTCGCGGAATGCTATTGCGCCTGCGGCGACACCGGGCAGGCCGCGCGGCACCTCCGCACAGCCTTTGAACTCAAGCCGCGCATCAAAGGCGCGAAGAAAATCGCCGAGAAATTGAACTTCAACGGCAACGGCAAATGACGCTTGCGAGGGGTCTGACCCCTGCCCGGCGTTTTCGTAAAGCCCGTTGCCCCAAAATGCCGATTAGAGGAGTAGCCGACCAATACGGGGGACTACAAACATTACATTGTAAAATAAAGCGACTCCCTGCGGTCGGTTTTTTATTTCCCCGCCGCCACGGGGGTCAGCCCTGTCCCATATGTCCTATGTGTCCTATACGTCCTATATTCTATGATCGACACCCATTGCCATCTTGATTTTTCCGACTATCGCGAAGACCTCGACGCCGTCATCGAACGTGCGCAAAAGGCCGGCGTGGAGAAGATGATCACCGTCGGCATCGACGCCGCATCCGACCGCGCCGCCGTCGCGCTCGCGAAAAAATACGAGAACGTTTACGCCGCCGTCGGCCTGCACCCCAACAGCGCCTCGGAGGGGAGCGAAAATTTCTGGCGCGAACTCGAAGGTCTCGCCAAAGAGGAAAAAATCGTCGCAATCGGCGAGACCGGCCTCGACTACTACCGCGACCGCGTCCCGCGCGAAGCCCAGCGCGAGGCATTCCTCCGCCAAATCGACATCGCCCGCAAAAACGCTCTCCCGCTCGTCGTCCACTGCCGCCAGGCGTACGACGACTGCCACGATATCCTCAAGGAACTGCCCCGGCCGGTGGCCGGCGTGATGCACTGCTTCAGCGGCTCCGCCGCCGACGCGAAACGCTTCCTCGAACTCGGCATGCTTGTCTCAATCGCCGGCCCCGTTACTTTTCCCAACGCGACGAAACTCCGCGAGATTATGAAAAGCATCCCGCCGGAAAAAGTGATGCTCGAAACCGACGCGCCGTTCCTCGCCCCGCAGGCCTACCGCGGCGAGCGCAACGAGCCGGCCTACGTCCGCTACGTCGCCGCGTCCCTCGCGATGCTCTACGGCCTCACGCCCCCCGACATCGACCGCATCACCACGCTCAACGCCAACGCGCTCTTCGGCATCGGCCCCGTCCCCGACAAGGCCGCGCTCGCATACATGATACGTGACTCGCTCTACCTCAACATCACCGGCCGCTGCTCAAACGCCTGCGAGTTCTGCATCCGCTTCTTCACGCCCTTCGTCAAAGGCCATTACCTCCGCCTCGACCATGAACCGTCCGCGCGGGAAATCATGGCGGAAATAAGCAAACACAAGGAATACAAGGAAGTCGTCTTCTGTGGACTGGGCGAGCCGACGTACCGTCTCGATTTGATAAAGGAAATCTCGCGCGAACTCAAAAAATCCGGCATGCGCATACGCATCAACACCAACGGCCACGGCGACCTCATCAACGGCCGCGAAATCTGCCCGGAACTCAAAGGCCTCGTGGACGCCGTCTCCGTGAGCCTCAACGAGCCGGACGCGGAGACCTACCACAAGCGCTGCCGCCCGGAATACGGCGAAAAGACTTTCAACGCGCTGCTCGATTTCGTAAAATCCGCGAAGGGAAACATCCCGGAGGTCGTCCTGACCGCGCTCGACATGCCCGGCGCGGACGTGGACAAATGCCGCCGCATCGCGGAAGGACTCGGCGTGCAGTTCCGCCTCCGCGCGTATAACGTAGTGGGCTGAAATGTAGCCGCAGGGTTTACCCTGCCGGAATTATGTAGCGGCAAGGCTTGCCTTGCCCAAATGTGGCACAGCCGCCCCCGGCTGTGATAGACTTGAGGAAGTGAGACTTGAGTTCCGATTTGCTTTTCAAAGGAGGAAAACATGGCCTATCAAGCAACGGTGTGCAAAGTGATGATTGCCTCGCCCGGCGATGTTGTGGGGGAAAAGCGGATAGCGCATGAGGTAATAGCAGAATGGAACGATCTGCATTCCGAACGTGCCAAAATTGTCCTGTTGCCGGTCGAAGGGGATACCCATTCCGCTCCCGCTATGGGCGGTAGGGCACAGGCGATCATTAACAAGCAAGTGCTTGCGGGTTGCGACCTCCTAATTGGCATATTCTGGACACGCGTCGGCACTCCGACAGGTCAGGAAATTAGCGGTACTGTCGAAGAGATTAAAGAACACCGCAAAGCCGGAAAGCCTGCAATGCTATACTTTTCTTCCGTCCCTGTGCGCCTAGACAGCGCAGATCAAGACCAATATGAACGGCTGAAAGAATTCAGAGAATCCTGTAAAAGCCAGGGGCTGATCGATACATACGACGACATTGCCGAGTTCAGCGTTAAGCTAAGAAAGCACCTAATCAAGACGATATACGAAGACGACTACTTCAAAGCGATGGTTAAGGAACGCGGGGAACCCGCAACGGAAACAAGTATTCCCAACGCCGGGCCAGCACTTTCCAAGGAAGCACGCGACTTGCTCTTGGAGGCGGTACAAGACCCAGCTGGCTCTGTTCTACGTATTTTGACTTTGGGCGGACTCATCGTGCAGGTTAATAGGAAGAACATGGTTGGCAGTCGGGATGCGCGAAGCGAGGCTACTTGGGAAGGCGCGGTTAAGGAGCTTGAGGAACAAGGTATGATTGAGGATCAAGGCTACAAGCGTGAAGTCTTCGCAGTAACGCATGCCGGGTACGAATTGGCTGACCGATTACGGCAGCAGTAGTCTTGGCATATTACTTGTGGTGAAAATACGCGGAAGTTCTCTGTCGATGAAAGTATTTAACAGTTTTCTGTCTTTGTGCCTTTGTGCCTTGGTGGTGAATCTATGGCTTTTCTTGTAACAGGCGGGGCGGGGTTCATCGGCTCCAACATCATCGAGGCGCTTGTCGCGCGCGGCGAGCGCGTTACCGTGCTCGACAACCTCGCCACCGGCAGGCGCGAAAACCTCGCGCTGTTCCTCTCCAAAATAAAATTCATCGAGGGCGACATCTGCGACCCCGCAATCGTGGCCGAGGCGATGAAGGGAATCGACTACGTTTTCCATGAGGCCGCGCTCCCCAGCGTTCCGCGGTCCGTCGCCGATCCGCTCGCCAGCAACCGCGTGCAGGTCGAAGGCACGCTCACCGTCCTGCTCGCCGCGAAGAAGGCCGGCGTCAGGCGCGTCATCTACGCGAGTTCGTCTTCCATTTACGGCGACACGGAGCAATTGCCCAAGACGGAGACCATGCCGCCCAATCCGAAATCGCCTTACGCCGTCGGCAAACTCGCCGGCGAATATTACTGTAAAGTCTTCCATTCCCTCTACGGCCTTGAGACGGTGATTCTCCGCTACTTCAACGTCTTCGGCCCGCGCCAGGACCCGCTGAGCCGGTACGCCGCGGTTGTGCCGCTCTTCATAACGGCCATCCTCAACGGCTGCCGCCCCGTCATCCACGGCGACGGGACTCAGTCGCGCGATTTCACCTATATTGAGAACGTCGTCGCGGCGAACATCCTCGCCTGCGCCGCGCCCGGGGCCGCCGGAGAGGTAATCAACGTCGCCTGCGGCGAGCGCACGACCGTCCTGCAAATGGCGCAATACATCGCCGAAATCGCCGGCGTGAAAATCGAGCCGGAGCACGCGCCCTCGCGCCCCGGCGACGTCCGTCATTCCCACGCCGACATTGCAAAGGCGCGTAACCTCCTCGGCTACAAACCGTCCGTCAGCGTCCGCGAAGGCCTCGCCCGCACAATCCTCCGCAACAAGTAAGGCTTGAGGAGGTGAGGCTTGCGGAAGTGAGGCAAACAAAATCTATGCAATCCTGCGGTTTCCCTCCGGTAAAAAATTTCAGGCGGCGGGAATTTTTCACTTGACAACGCACAATTTATGGTGTATACTATACACACTGTACGGTGGAAGGATGAGGGCTGAAGGCGAAAAGGATGAAGAAGGGAAAATAATTGTACCTGGTACAATTTATTCCCGCGCCGGGCGCGGGTTTCGGGGCGATCCGTCGAATATGAAGCAAACGAAAAACGAGAAATTTTTTCTCTGTGGCCCGCTTGAGGTTCACCCGCCAGCCGGAGGTTTACACGCCTCCGGCGTGCTGGTAAACCTTCGGAGCGCGGGCAAGCAGCGGCTAAAGTACAATGTGGCAATGGCAAGGCGTGAAAGTGCCGGGAATTTCCGGGACAGCGGTCTTTCAAAAGTCGTAAGGCATGTTGCGGAAAGAGGTAATGAAAATGCGCGAAAGTGGGAAAATCCGGGACATTGTGCCACATTTGTGCCAAAAATCCCGGAAAGTCTCACAAAAAGGCGCGCTGTTTCGGAGCGGAATGGGGGCAAACGCGTATTCTACGAGCCGGGTCGATCTGAGTTTGTGGACCGGGTCCATTCTACGAGATGGGCACTTGCCCGTCTTTGCCAGGGTCAGACAATGTCCCGACCTTCCTTTATGATAATGCGGAATGTCGGGACAGGTGGGTCAGGTACAATCTACGACTGGACGACCCTTCGGGCACGGGGGTCAGACCCCTCCCGTCCCCCGACCTTTCATTTATAAGAACAGTGAGGAGTGTCGGGGTCCTCTTTGGCGTCTGATCCCCTCCTCCGGTCCGTCGCGGGATGCCAAATTTTCGCCGCGCGGCTGCGTATATATAGGTGGAAAGCGGTAATTTTACAGGTCGAACGCCCCGTTTGCCGATAATATATGGATTGGCGGACTTGACAGATGGGGCGATTTGAAGGGATAATTACCGGATTAAACGGGTTCCATTGGTCAGGTAGTCTACGGGCAAAATATGAACAAACGCCCCATAGTTCTTGCGATACTTGACGGCTGGGGCTATCGCGAGGAGCGCGAAAACAACGCGATAGCGATGGCCGATACCGAGGCGTTCAACAATCTGTGGAACACCTATCCCCACACGACGTTGGAGGCCGGCGGCCGCGCTGCCGGTTTGCCCACGGGCCAGGTGGGCAACAGCGAGGTGGGGCATCTCAACATCGGCGCGGGGCGCGTGGTCTGGCAGGACATCACCCGCATCGACGTCGCCGTCGAGGACGGCTCATTCTTTCAAAACCCTGTCATTCTCAATCTTGTCAACCACGTAAAGAAAAACAACTCGCGCCTTCATTTCATCGGCCTGGTTTCCGACGGGCGCGTCCACGCAAGCGACATACATTACAAGGCGCTCCTGGAACTCGCGAAACAGCAGGAACTCTACGGCACGCAGGTAGCCTACCACTGCATCCTTGACGGGCGCGACAAGCCGCCGACCACGGGCATCGGCTTCGTGCTGCAACTCAAGCAGATGATGGCTGAGGCGAACCTCGGCGTGATTGCGAGCGTCGTGGGCCGCTACTACGCCATGGACCGCGACAACCGCTGGGAGCGCACGCGGAAGGCGTATGAACTTTTTGTCAACGGCGCTGGGGAGAAATACCATGATCCCGTCGAGGCGGTGCAGCACTCGTACATGAACGGCGTGACGGACGAATTCGTCCTGCCCGCCGTGATGGTGGACGCCAATGAAAACCCGGTCGCGCCGGTGAAGGACGGCGACGCGGTTTTCTTTTTCAACTTCCGCGCGGACCGCATGAGGCAGATAGTGCGCGCGTTTTCGCTGAAGAACTTCAACCGCTTCCCGCGCGAGAAGCGGCCCGACGTGGCGATAGGGACAATGACCGAGTACGAGGACGGCCAGAGGCCGCCGTTCGCGTTCAAGCGCACGCCGATGGTCAACACGCTGCCCGAGGTCGTGAGCGGCAAGGGCCTCAGGTGGCTGGCCGTGGCGGAGACCGAGAAATACGCGCACATCACATACTTCTTCAACGGCGGCGTGGAGAAGACGCTGCCGCTCGAGAAGCGGATACTGGTTCCGTCGCCCAAGGTGCCCACGTATGATTTGCAGCCGGAAATGAGCGCGAAGGGGATTACGGACAACATCGTGCAGGCGCTGGAGAAGGACGAGGCGGACATCATCGTGTGCAACTTCGCCAACGCGGACATGGTGGGCCACACGGGGAACCTGGCGCGGACGGTGGAGGCGGTGGACGCGGTGGACGGATGCATCGAGCGAATTAAAGAGGCGGTCGCCGGGAGAAACGGCGTGTTCATCATTACCGCCGACCACGGCAACGCGGAGGAGAAGGACACGACCGGCCAGCATACCGCGCACACGAACAACCCGGTGCCGTTTATTCTCTGTGGTTCTGGTTTTGAGGGGACGCGGTTGAGAAGGGGCGGGGCGCTTTGCGACGTGGCGCCGACGATCCTGGAGATTCTTGACATTCCGCAGCCGCCGGAGATGGATGGGAAGAGCCTGCTTGTCGGCGGGCGCATTCCGGCTGAAGTTGTAAAGCCTTAATACATATATACTTACAGCGTTAAGCAAAAAAGCAAATCCGGCGAAACTTTGCGAGGGAATGGTAAAGAGCGAAAGGCCGATTTGTCGATAAAGAATGTGGAGGGATCCATCTGCGCGGCGCTGCGCAGTCGCACGGGACGTACAAGGACGTACAATGCCTGGCGAAGAAATAAATCTTGCCAACATTCTTTCCCGCATTCAGTTCGCCCAAGAGGCGTTTGCGGTATTTCAAGCCGTCGATGAACCCGCCAAGGAAGAACTGAACGTCCGGAAGAAAATGCGTGCCATCCGGGCGGAGCAGGAAATCCATCAGATGGATCACATCGAGGGCAAGAAAGTCCACAAGATCGACGAGGACCAGCAGCGCGGGCGCAGTTTCGACGACATGCTTGACGAAGCCCGCAAGCGCCTTGAAGAACACAAGCAGTCCGAGCAGGCCGACAGCGCCAAGGCCTCCGGCGCGGAGAGCCACAAGGTTGACATAATAATCTGATTCCCCGCGGAGCCGCGTCCCGCGCGGCAATCCGGGAGTTTCCCATCAGCGATAATTTCCTTGACACGACAAGGCCAATGCCTAGAATATGGCCGTACCCGCGTCTTACATGCATGGCGCGGGTTTTGATTTGGCCTCAACCAGGCAGGATCCGATGAAGACTTTGCTTGACCGGCTGACGCCGGAACGAATCGTCTTTATTCAGGCGAACGACAAGACGCACGCGCTCAACCAGATTGTTGACGCGCTCTGCACGTCGCCCGCGGTCAGTGATTGCGAGGCGCTCCGCAAGGCGATCTTCGACCGCGAGAAAATCCTGAGCACGGGCATCGGGCTTGGAGTCGCCCTGCCTCACGCCAAGATTGCCTCCGTCGCCGACTTCGTCATCGCCATGGGAATCCTGCACGAGCCGATAGAGTACAACGCGCTTGACGACCGGCCCGTCCATATTATCGTGATGATCGCCGGTCCCATGCAAAGGCAGAGCGACTACCTCAAGATACTCGCGCAAATAACGCTCGGGCTGAAGAACCGCGGCCTGCGCGAGTCCCTCGTCGCCGCGAGGACCGTTCAGGAAGTGCTGGACATCCTGAGCAGGGAATGACCGCCGCTCCATCGCGCGCCCCGTTCCGACCGCGCTTTCCGCGAATCCGCGAGTTGCCTGACTCCGTCACCCCGCGATGATTGACTTTGGGCCGCAGGCGCGTAGAATAGGCGTGTTGCGTGCCTTGCCGCGCAGCGGGACCAGAGTGCTGACCCAGGGGAATCCCATGCCCACGCCCGTGATGGAACAGTACAAGCGGATAAAGCGTGAACACGCCGACGCCGTGCTGTTTTTCCGTATGGGCGATTTCTACGAGATGTTCTTCGACGACGCGAAACTCGCCGCGAAGGTCCTCGGCCTCACGCTCACCTCGCGCAGCAAAGGCCCCGAGGCCGTGCCGATGGCAGGCGTGCCGCACCACGCCGTCGAGGGATATCTGAGCAAGATGATCCGCGCGGGCTACCGCGTGGCCATCTGCGACCAACTGGAAGACCCCGCTGAGGCCGCGGGCCTTGTGGACCGCGGCGTAACGCGCATCGTTACTCCCGGCACTCTCACCGAAGACGCGCTGCTCGAATCGAAGCGCGCCAACTACCTCGCCGCGGTCTGCGCGGACGAGGAGAGAGTCGGACTTGCGTGGGTTGACGTATCGACGGGGCGCTTTCTCGCGCGGGACATCACGATAGACACGCTCGGCGACGAACTGACGCGCCTCGCGCCAGCAGAGTGCCTTCTGCCGGAGCGCAGGGCGCAGGACGCCGCGGATCGGATTGCCTCGATCGTTCGCGCCTCAGTGCCCGCCGTCACGCCGCACCGAGACTGGGTCTTCGACCGCGACAACGCGCGCCGCATTCTCATCGAACATTTCAAGACGCATTCGCTCGACGGTTTCGGATGCGAATCCCTAGGCCCCGCGATTTCCTCGGCCGGGGCGCTCGTAGACTATCTTCGCGAGACACAGCGGACTTCCCTTGCGCACGTCTCCCGGATTGCTCCATATCTCGCGGATGCGTACTGCGGGCTGGATAGGACCACGCGCCGCTGCCTTGAACTGACCGAGACCCAGCGCGGGGGCGCGCGGGAGGGGTCGCTGCTGTGGGTGCTCGACCGGGCGGAAACGCCCATGGGCGCTCGCCTGCTTTATGAATGGGTCACCCAGCCGCTCCGCGTCGTGGGGGAAATCGAGACGCGGCAGGACGGCGTGGAGGCGTTCGCGAAGGATGCGCGCTTGCGCTCGGATGTCCGGAAAGTCCTGCATGAAATCGGCGACATGGAGCGCCTCGCCGCGAAGATAAGCAGCGGGCGCTGCAACGCGCGGGACTTGCTGGGGCTGAAGAATTCGCTCAGGCAGATTGCGCCGCTTCGCAACGCACTTGCTTCCCGCACGGAACCGATAATTGCCGCCGCGTGCGAAAACCTCAAAGAACCGCCTGACGTCGTCGGCCTCGTCGAGCGCGCGATTTCGCCCGACTCCCCGCACACGCTGCGCGAAGGTGGCATAATCCGCGAGGGCTACAACGCGGAACTCGACGAACTCCGCTCCATCCGCCGCGACGGGAGGCAGTGGATCGCGCGCTTTCAGGCGCAGGAGATCGAGCGCACCGGCATACCAAGCCTGAAGGTGGGCTTCAATCAGGTTTTCGGCTATTACATCGAGGTCACGCAGACACACAGCGCGAAGATCCCGCCCAACTACATCCGCAAGCAGACGCTCAAGAACGCGGAGCGGTACATCACGCCGGAACTCAAGGAATACGAGTCGAAGGTCCTTCACGCGGACGAGCGCGCGAAGACGCTGGAGTACGAACTCTTCCTCGCCGTGCGCGACGAGGCGGCGAAGCACACGCTGGATGTTCAGCAGTGTGCTGAGGCGGTGGCGGTAATCGACGTTCTGTATTCGCTCGCGCAGGTCGCCGCCGAGAACAATTACATCCGGCCCAAGGTCACGGACGAGAAGGCGAGTGACATCCGCGACGGGCGCCACCCGGTGCTGGAGAAGACGCTCGAGGACGAGAAATTCGTGCCGAACGATTTCGCGATGGACGGCGAGGAACACGTGGTTTCCGTCATCACGGGGCCGAATATGGCGGGCAAAAGCACGTACATAAGGCAGGTGGCGCTGCTGGTGCTGATGGCGCAGATGGGCTCGTTCATCCCGGCGGGGCGCGCGTCAGTTGGCGTCGCGGACAGGATCTTCACGCGCGTGGGCGCTTCCGACGAGATTTCCCGCGGCCAGAGCACCTTCATGGTGGAGATGAACGAGACCGCGAACATCCTGAACAACGCGACGCCGAAAAGCCTGATAATACTTGACGAGGTGGGGCGCGGGACTTCCACCTTCGACGGCGTGAGCATCGCGTGGGCGGTGACGGAATACATTTACAACCACCTCAAGGCGCGGACGCTTTTCGCCACGCACTACCACGAACTGGCGGAACTCGCCCTGATGCTGCCCGGCGTCAGAAACTACAACGTCGCCGTGAAGGAGTGGAAGGACGATGTGATTTTCTTGCGCAAAATAGTGGACGGCAGCACGGACAAGAGTTACGGCATTCACGTGGCGCGCCTGGCGGGTCTGCCGGGGGCGGTCATCGAGCGCGCGAAGACGATCCTGTGCAACCTCGAGGCCGAGACGCTGGATT
>Ga0315284_10000891_pt1 | contig 41072 bp, 32 predicted proteins | sample YL17G09_16_MG_FD_203696 | JGI IMG/M metagenome (GOLD analysis project Ga0315284, IMG submission 203696) | Sediment microbial communities from Yellowstone Lake, YNP, Wyoming, USA - YL17G09_16 | ecosystem: Environmental > Aquatic > Freshwater > Lake > Sediment | place: USA: Wyoming | collected...
TCAAGGTTATACAATTGAAAAACAATTAACATTAAATACTCTATATGCAAATAGTACTCAAATTAAAAGTAATAGATATAAGTATATTAATGATTGGGCACTCTGGATTGAACTAATTAATCAGGAAGTTAAAACTAAACAGGATCTTGTTGATGCTCAAACAACAATTGATGATGTAAATTCAATAATACTTGATTCTTCAACATTAATAGCAGCAGATCCAGGGGTTACTTTAAAAGGAACTATTGAAACTACAGATGATATGGATTTAGCTTCATTCTTGGATTCCAATGCAATAGTTGAAGATACACCAACAGGTATTATTGGGCCTTTTTATTTAATGCAAATTTTAATGAATAGAAGAGAATTATTCAATGATACAGAAAATCCTTTATATCACTCAAGTGTAACTCCTATACTTGGAGATGATGGTTACTTAGTAGACCATGCCAATAGAATAAATAATGTTGAAGTAATACATGGAAAATTAGGTTGGCATAATCAACAACTGCAACAAGCATTATACAAACAACCTAAAGATTTACTTATTTATTATGGATGGTTGAATTCATTTAATTCATCCACAAACGGTTGGAATAACGAATTGGTTGCTCAGGAGATGGCTAAATATCAAATTATTGTTATGGGTGATGGTATAGAAAATCCTACTCACGGAGATTATGCAAATTCACAAATAATAATCGCAAGAATAAAAGTCCTAAATCCATCCACGCTAATTTTTGGTTATGTTGCTGCAGCTCAAACATTCGTGAGTTTTGAAGCAAAGGTAGATCAATGGAACACTCTTGCAGTTCATGGAATTTTTATTGATGAAGCAGGATATGATTATGGTAAAACAAGAGCAGAATTTAATACAATGGTAGATTATGTTCATAGTAAAACAAATTCAAAAATATGTTTTGCCAATTCTTGGAATACTGATCACATACTAGGAATAGCTAATGATGTTAGTTTTCCAAACTCAACATTTAATAATCCTATAGTTGAATCAAAACTTAATAATACCGATTGGATATTATTGGAAAGTTTTCCAATAAATACCACAGCTTATTCAGGAAATAATGGATATGAATCTAAAGGTGATTGGATTATTAGAGGAAATAAAGCTATAGCTTTAAGATATACTTATGGCGTGAATTTCGCAGCCTGTGGAATTATTAATGATGGCAATGCATCTGAAGTTAATCTTTTTAAATTTGGATTTATATCATCGTTAATGTTTTCTTTGGAGTCGTTTGGAACATCAGATGTAGGGTGTGGTGCAGGATCAGCTAAAACTAAATTAATAACCAGACCTGATGTTTCTAATATTGGTATTGTATGGTATATATATCCATCAGTAGTTAATAATACAGCGGATACAGATAAATATTATAGGTATCTTGAAAGTGCAAGATTGGAATTGGATTTTTCAACAGGAGCACAAACAAGTTTAATAAGAACAACAAGTAAATTAAGCACTATAGTGGATGCAGATGGAACATTGGCAGATGCTACTATTAAAATAAATATTATTATAGATAAATTACAGGAATTAGGATTAATTGAATAAGGAATAATTATGTCAACATTATATTCAAATTTTGTTTGGGAAGGATTATCAGCTGAAACAAAACCAACCTATGTACAAGGCGCAAGAGATGGTCATTTATTTAAAGAATTAGATAAAGGATTAACTTATATAAGACGATTGGGTATATGGGAATCAATGGGTGTAGGTTTGTCTTTTATTATGGCTACTAAATCTGGAAAAATAACAACAAATTCAAGCGGATACTTTGATGTAATATTCAATACTCCATTTTCTGATAATCAATATATAGTTAATCTTACTTGTGAATATTCTACAACTAAAACATCAATTACTACATTTGGTAGTATCACTGCAAATGGTTTTAGAATTTGGACTAAAAAAACTAATGGAAGTATAGAATCAGGTGTAGTAGTTTCATGGCTTGTAACTAGAAATTATAATCCTTAATTAATTTACAGAATGGAGTATGAATGGGTTGGATTAAAACTGGATGGATTGATGTAATAGGAACTGAACTTTTAAAAGTTATAGTAGGACCATCAAGTTCAGATTCAGAAGATGTATCAACATATAACGAAATTACTATTAGAGCAAGCATTACTTTTGGTGGAAGTTCACCTAAAGGAAATGCTATAATTAATGTATACAATATAAATACATCAAGCGGTGGGTCGGATACTCCTGATACAGAGCCAATATTAAGTAGAATTATTAAAAAAGAATTATCATCAGAAGTAATAATTACTATTCCAAATATTAAAACAACAACATTAGATAGTTTAAAAATTGAAATTGTTAATGAAGATGTTAATGACAATATATCCGTATGGATATCAATTATGCATTCTTATGCTGAATAATTATGAAAATTAATAGATCAAATGAAATTAATTTTGCTAAGTCAATTACACAATTTATAATTGGCGCCTGGGTATGTATTGAAAACTCTGGTAAAATTTTATTTGATTATTCTAAAAATTCAGTTGATGGAATTCTTGATGGAAATACATTATTTGATTCAGATATATTCGGTTCTGTTTTAAAATTTTCGGGAAACTCAAGTGTTATTATTGATAGTTCTAAATTTGTATTTCCTCAAGAAGTTTTTTCATTATTAACAAGAGTTAAATTTAATAATATTGGAAATATAGAAACAATTTGGTCTGCTTATGATGGCGCCGCTGATATTCATAGCCATTTATATAAAGACGATTTTGAAATTATTCACATATCTTTAGGAGACGGCGCATCGGTTGTTGATAAAACATTTTCTACAATTGTTAATGCAAATGAATGGATTGATATAGGAATTGCATGGAATTCTGAATCTAATATAATTAAAGGTTATATTAATGGTATTGAAGATTTTTCAGATACTATAAATTTAACATTAAAAAGTTCATTAATAGAAAATATATTAATTGGAAAAAAACCTGGATTAGTAGATAATCAATTTGATGGAAATATTACTTTTTTTTATGTATGGAATAGATGTGTTAATAATACTGAATTTAAAATATTAAATATTGATCCGTATTTTATATTTAAAAATGATCAATTAATTAATATTTTACTTTCAGATTTAAAAGAAGAAATATTATTATCTCGTGCTATTTGTAGAGGCGTTGGAGAAGGTGTTATGGTTGGAATCGGATAATTTAAGGAGAAAATATGGAAATTTTTAGAGAATCTGAAGTTGCATCAATATTTACTGTTCCATTAATTGATGCATCAAAAAGACCTAGTTATAAAGCAAATCCAACTCTTGAAGCTGGTGATGTAAAAGTAATAAGACATACCGGTGGGGCATGGGATGTTTCAAATATTGCATCATTGCCATCAGCAATTGTTGGCGCGACATCAAATGTTTTAGTGTCTTTAACTGATACTGAATTAACATCTGATGATTTAAAATATCCAATTATTGTACAGTTTATAGATCAAACCGCCATAAACGAATGGGACAATCAAACTGTTATAATATGGACTCAAGTTTTAAATGTTGATCTTCTTAAAATTAATCATGAATCTATTAGTGGAAATGATGCAATATTAAATTTAAAACAATTAAATATTGTATGCGATTCAGGAAAAGCGGTTAATATTGAATCTTTAGATAATATAGGAATTGATATTAAGGGCGGAGAAACGTATGAAGGAGTAAAAATAGAAGGTGGCGATGATGGGAATGGTTTAACAATATCAGCAGGTGAATCAGCTCATGGTATAGAAATAAATGCAGGTACTAACGGGGGCTATGCAGTTAAAATTCGTAATGATTATAGTGGGCCTGCTGTTTCAATACAAGCTATTGATGGGGCAGGGTTAGATTGTTCTGGTAAAACTGCTGGAATAAAAACAATAGCAACTGAAGGGGCTGGAATATTAATAGAAGGTGGTGGCGGACCTGGTATTGAAGTTATTGGTGATGATGGATTTTCTGGAATCTTAGCAAAAACTGTTGATAATGGATGCGGGATTGAAGTTATAGGCTCTTCTGACCAGCCAGGAATTAAAGTAACTGGTGGTCTTACTGGAGATGGTATGCGCATAGAAGCTGGTCCTAATGGCAATGGAAACGGTTTAGCCGTACAAGGACAATCTGATGGAATATATGCGTATAGTCAGGACGGAGCTAATGGCATGTATTTACAAGGTGACGGGGAAGGGTCAGGTTTGTATATAGCAGGAGGAATTGAAGGAAATGGTATAGATGTTGATTCCGGTCCTACTGCAGGAAATGGTATAAATATTTTAAGCGATGTTGGAATTGGAATAAATGTACAAGGTGGATTGGATAAGCCTGGAATTAAAGTGTCAGGAGGAATTACAGGAAATGCCATAGAAATTGTTGGTGGGGCTACATCTGGAAATGGAATTGATATATCTACCATTGAAGGTTTAGGGATTAAAATTATTGCTGGTGGTACTGAAAAAGATGGAATATCAATTCAAGGATCTCCTGATGGCAATGGTATTAAAATTGATGGATTCGGAATAGGGCATGGTATTAAAATTGCTGCAGGAATTGAAGGGAGTGGTATTGTAGTGTATGGAGGATCTGATCTTGAACTTGGAGGACCTGCTATAGATTTAATTGGATCAAATACAAATACATATGCTGTTCAAATTCATGGAGGCATGTCAATGGTATCAAATACTGCTCTTCCTGGATTGTTAATTACAGGAGATAGTGAATCTCCTGGAGTGTCTATTGCGGGTGGTTCATCTGGAAATGGCATTGATATTGTTGGGGCAGTTGGGCCTTCATTCTATGATATTAACGCTAAAGAAGTAATAGGGCTTACACATTTAGATAGTGAAATTGATACTGTTCCTATATCTGAAGTTCTTGAACTTGTTATGGCTATGGTGAATGGTCGATTTGTAAAAGACGATCCTGAACCTGGACAAATTACATTTTATAAACGCGACGATGTGACTCCATTATTTACTGTAGCAGTAACTGAAACAGAACGTGAGCGTACTGATATTCCTGAGTAATACGAAAGATTGAAATGGAAACAATTTTAACAACTGTAGATAATATATCCGTATATGGATTCAAATATCAAGGATCTAATATATTATTAGCAACATATGGATATCTTGATATTGATGATGCAAGACCTATTCCAAGTTTACCAGCAAGAATTGATGAATCTCCTTCTGAATATGTTAATATTGAAGAAATGACAGGTCTTGTTTTTTGGAATTATATTTCTACTTTTTGGAATTATTTAACAGAAAAAGATCGTGATATTTTTGAAAATTTTTGGGATGGATTAACAAAAGCTAGTTATAGTTTATATGATAAATCTAAACGTTTTTTTAATTTAACAAATCCTGAAAATACAAATATTAACATTAGTGAATATTATTATGATGTTTTAATCGGACCACTTAATTCTATACCTACTAATCTCGATCCAACTTCAAAAAATCCTAATTATATAATTCGTCCTATTAATAAAATACTTATTGAACCTGAATATGATTCAAATGAAAATCCAATATATAATGATTTAATAGAAATAGAACGTAACGATTATTATAAAATAAGAGATATTGGAATAGGGCAATATATTATTATTAAATTAAATGATGAAAATATTAATAATAAATATTTTAAAATTATAGACTTACTTTCATCAGAAGAAATTGACAATCGTTACTATCCAGCATCAAGTAAAATTATAGTTAATGATGAATTGGTTGATGCCAAACCATCATTTAAATATATAATTAAAATAGATGGAGATTTATCATATATTAAAGACAACACATTTACTATATATTTAACTACTGGATTGTCTTATCAAATTGACAATTATATAACAGATCTTCCTGTATTGAAAAGTTTTATAAGTCAACAATATGGAACTTCATTTTATGAAAATGTAGATTATTTATTTTATAATCATACTGTTGAATTTATTAATAATATTTTTAGTAATGGAAATCTTGAATTCGATACTTATTTATATTGTCCTAATTCAAAATCAATTGAATACATGTTATATGAAACATATGGAACTCTTGTTGATTTGAGTGATTGGGAGTCTTATGGACATGATGTTATTTCCGGCAAGGCGTCAATAAATTCACTATTATTATCTATCCAAAATTCTAACACTCTTTCATATTATAATAGGGCTTTAAATATCTATTATGGAATGCCTGTTGCTCCTGAAGATGCTACAGTAATAGGATTGTATGAATCGTATGCGTATGAAGTTTTATCAAAATCAGAATCTTATATTACTATTAAACTTAAATCAGGATCTTCAATGCATCCATTTATCCAGAATGGAACAGTTTTACTTGTTGAAGGAAAATCTGAAATAATGGTATATTCTGTTATTAACAGATTAACTGGAGAATTAAGATTGTACGAAAGTAATAATGTAGCTGTTGGGGATTTTGTATATGTAAAACTTAATAATAAATATGGTATTAATGGTTTTAGAAAAGAAGTTGGTGAATTGCCAGGATCAATAGATATTCAAACTGAGTATGATGCAGATAAAATACAACATATTATTGATATTATTCAATATTTAACAGATAATAAACAATATCCTGAAATTTTAGTATATGGAACAGAATTATTAGAGTATAATTATAATGGTATCTACCATATAACTAAATCTGAAAAAGTATTTTATGATACTAGATTAAAAATTTATCTTAAATCAAATAATGATAGTACTATATATAATGATTTTATTGTAAAAGGAGACTCTCGATTACATGGAGGATTTGTTCATATTCCATGGCCAACTCATAAATTTTTATATTTATATCTTAAATCAAAAAGATACTATAAGGTGTATATAGATACATCCCTTGATACTATATATGATACCGGAGATGAAGTTAAAAAATATGACGTTATCACTCGAAACGTTTCTGCTGTTGATAATGAAATGTTTAAAGGTTGGGTTGAATTTGATCAATTTAGAAGATATAATGGATTAAATATAGAATCTAATCATATTGAGTTAACAAGTACAATGCCAATGGCAAAATTTGGAGAATATTTTCCTGGAAGCGTTTTGTTAAAATAATTTAAAAGGATTTTCAATGAATATTATTCCATTAGTTAGAAATAAAATGCTTACTATTGCTAAAGATGCAATTCTTCATGAAGATATAATAATTAAACAAATTACATTTTTAGATAATTCATCGCTTGTTTTAGCTAATATGCCATTTTATGATTTAGTATATCTTGGAAGTCAAACTCAATTAAAATTTTATTCTATAGGAGGAGGAACTGTACTGCGAACATCAATTATATTATCAGGAACTCCTGTAAGATTTGAAATTTTAGGAAAACCGGAAGGTGAAGACGATCCATTAATAGTATTATCAGGAACTGTTGGATCTATTAATACTAAATCAGATATAAAGTTTAATAGAATAAATTGGATTAGTGGAGGAATATTAACTTTAAATAATCTTGTATTGATTTTACCTAATTCTTAATTTACAAAAGGTAATATTTATGAATACGTATGTATATCGTGAAATTTTAGATAAGTCAATTGTCGGTGAAAAAATTTATCTTGGAACAATAGATTATATTTTAGGTTTATATACCGATAAATTAATTGTTCCTCACAATCCATTTGGTGACGATCCTCATGGGACAGGATCAATTGATGGATCAACATTTAAAATTGGACAAGTTGAAGCTATAGAATTAGTTAAATCTGAAGAAATTATTGCTAAAAAGAAATTCAGATTATTAGGAGATTCATTAAGTGAAACAGTAATATTAACAGGAACTTCAACATTAAATGATGCTGGACAATTGGAATTATATAATAAAGTTAATTTAGAAAATAAATTAGTTATAAAATTAACTGCTCATGATAATGTTGCTCAATATAGTTATATTAATAAAAAACTAGTTATTGGTAGTGGTTATGAAAAAGCATCTAAATACATTTTTGAAATAGACTCTCCAAATTTATCGTATATTGATAACTGTTCAGGAGATAGTTTAAATTATGTTGATGCATTTATACAAAATATTTCTTTTTTAGATGGTTTAGGAGATACAAGAAGATTAATAGATATAACAGATACCGTTGATAATTTAACAGATTTATTTTTTGACCATCCAATAATGACTAAACATATGGCTGCTGAATTAATGAATATTGGAAGTTCTCATGTATCATCTTCAGCGTGGGGTTATCTTAATTCAATAAATCAATCTCTTGGAAAAACAAGTAATGTTGAATTTAATAATGTTACAATAGTAAATGATTTAATTGTTAATGGAAGTTTATCATTAGATAGTATATCAATAGCTAATGAATGTTTATCTGGATATTATAAAGAAAATCAATATAGTGTTTACATGGGATATCCAGAAGATGTTAAATTAAAATTTACAATTAAATTATGGAAAAGTTTAATATCTTCCAGAACATTGGTATACACCACAGATTATTCATTATATTGTAGAGCTGAATATAGTGGTATTAGAACAACTTTATTTGGACATTTAGATATAATACTTAAAGCTGCAGATACTCCTACTTTAAAAGTAACAATGGAAGTTACAGATCCTGGAAATGATAAAAGATTATGTCCTGATGGAAACGTTGCTGGAGAAATTGGATGTGGAACTGTATTTTTTGAAGGTTCAGGAAATAAATATACAGGAATAGCATTATTAGCTTATAATACTGAAACTATTGAGTTTTATGCAAATGGTATAAATTCTCTTCCAGCATGGCCAAATACAAATATAAAATTATATTTTAATGTAAGTTATTTTAATAATATTGAATTTGCAGCTCCGGCTCCAGAAGAGCCTTAATTAAAAATTTAACCTAAAGGCATTTTATGATTAGCCCTCAAGTAATAAATATGGATCGAGATAGTGTTATGGCTTTCATTGGATATGATGTTATTAATAATACTACACAAATTCCTATTAGTGAAGAGTCTGTAACATCTTTATTTGTTGATATAAGATTATATAATTTAATAACTGGCTCAAGTGATATTATAGAAAAAATCACTATGACATTTCAAGATGTGGGTTTTTGGACTATTAATATTAACGATATTATTAGCATATTAAGTGATCGTAATAAATATGTTGGAAAAATTTCTAAAAATTCTGATGAAACCGTAGATCTAAGAACATTTTATATTCCAGAATTTGCCGTTGATAATGATTCGTTTGAAAATGTCCTTATGAGAATGCCTTATGAAATAATTATTGCAGAAGGAAGTGCATATTTTTATTGGTATGATATTGGACATCAAGGGGAGCCATCATATATAAGATATGTAGCTTCTGCATATGAAGGAGGATCAGGAACTAATTATGCTACGGATCCAAGTAGAGTAACTCACCGTGGTGAAATAACTGAATACTTAGTTTAACTATAAGGATTGTGTTAAGCAATGCATCCATTTACTTCAAGTCTTTTTGCGAATCCTAATCTTAATTCTGCATTTTCAAGTTATGGATCCAAACCATATATTTCAAAAATTGTATTTTCTGTAGGAACTAAAGCTTTATCAGACGATCAATATGTTATTAAAAATAAAGATGGATCAATGCCATCCGCTTCAATTAATAATGGATTATTAACATTTTCTACACAACAATATCATCCTTATGTTGGAATTGGAGATGAGGTGTCTTTAAGTAATGACATAACAGTATATTTAAATGAAAAAATATCTTTATATCAATGGAGAGTACTTGATGCGTATGGAAATCTTCCTCTTAGTTTTACAAATGCTACTGTTGTAAAAATAGATAAAACATTTAATAGTTTATATGATGCAATATCAGGAAATACTCCTGAAATATATTCAAAACTTGGAAACAATTTCGATCTTATATCAAAAAGAGCTCAGTTATGTATAGCATGTTATAAAATGACTGAGGATATGGCGGGAAATAGCATTACATTTAGTGAAAGTTGGATTCTTGATGAAGAATGTAATATTAAAATATTTTCTCCTATAGATATAAGTCATGAATGCAATTCAATACAAAGAAGTAAAATAAGAGGATCATCAACAGATGGATTTGTATTATATTCATCAGATGGATCAGGCTCTGTTCCTACAATACATATGTCCCCTTATATTTCAGTAAGCGGATTAATAATAGGAGATGACGATGGTATTGTTGGAAATATGGCTAGATATGGCTTTTTATATGATTCAATTTATACAGAGGCAGAACTTACTATGGAAATATTTGATAATGTTATAGTAAACGTATACAATGCAATAGATTTAAGAACACAACCTATAAATAGCAATATCTATAATAATATTATAAAAAGATGCGTTTTTGGAATAGTTGTTGAAAACCTTACTTAAAAAATTATGAATAACATTTTTAATAATCTAATAATTAACTGCTCAACTGTCGGAATTTATTACGGAAGTCCGATTGGTTTTGAGTATGATAATAATATTATTCAGGATTGTGGGTCAGGATGTGTAAATAGTAGTAGTTCAGAAACTAATTGTTTTCATAATTGTATTACTGATGATGCAACGATTCCTGGTGGAATAAATTGTCATCAAAATACAGAATTAATTTTTGAAGATAAAGTTAATGAAGATTATCGTTTGCATATAAGTGATATAGTTGCATATAGAAATAATGCAGGTATTGACAAATCAGAATTATATAATTATGATATAAATGGAGATATCATTGATAACTCATGGTGCATAGGTCCATTTCATAAAACTCCTGAAATTACATTTAGTGTTGGAGACGATGTTAGTACAGATTTAAAAACAGGAAGTCCTACATATTCAATTACTAATTCAATTTTAACATTTAGTGTGCCACAAACTAATGAATTTTTATGTGCTGGATGCATTATAAACAGAGTTGGTCCTGATCCATATGTTTTACTTAAAAGAAAGATTGACAATAGTAATTGGGAAGTTGTCAATTCAGATGGAACAATAGTTGCAAATAATTCAGGTCCTGTTACTATTAATACAATAAACTTTTTTACTAATGATGTAAATAATTTAGTATATAATGTTGCACATTCAGATCATATCACTCAATATTTAGATTCAGACAATTTAACTTCCATGGATATTAAAATTAAAATAGCTTGTGCGAATGGAAGTTCTCCTGATGGATTTTATATAAGAGATTTTACATGTGATAGATATAGAAATATTGAAATATTTGTTCCTGATATGTCTGATGATGATTATATTGAATCAAATTCAAATAGAAAGCATAATGGTGTTTGGGATTTACTTGATCATGTTCCAGATAAAGACAATTATCCAAATCAAACAGTTGGAGGAAATGTTAATTATACACCATATGTAGTATATGGAGGAGAATTTGATGAGTCTAATTGTATTAATATAGCAGTTGATTGGTGTGTAATTAATGGATTACAAATAAGCGGTGGACAGTATGGAATATATGTTATAAATTCAAATAATCCAGTTATTAAAAATAATATTATTAAAGATTGTATTGTTGATGCTGTTCATTTTGTCGATAAATGTTTAGATGGAATAGATTATTACGAATCCATAATTACTAAAAATTTAATTTATAATTGTGGAGAAAATGGAATTAGATTAAATTATGGAAGATTTATTTCATATGATATAACAGCAGATTTTATTACTTTTTCTATTAACAATATAGAAAATTTTGATATTGACATTCATGAATTATTTAATAAATATACAGTTGAACTTAAACAATCAAGTTATGACACTATAATATGGTCTCCAGGAAAATTAACAATTAATTTTCAAGATGGAAATACAATGAGTGATGTATTATTATCTGATAAAATTTATGGAGAACCATGGGGAGTTATAACTGCAGGATCTGGAGTTTTAAGTGAACTAGAAACAACTAAAATGGATGAAGCTGATTCTTATGTAACAAATACTTCTGGAGATTTTAGAAAAAATCAAATTAAAATTTATCATAACACAATTATTAAATGCAATCATGGAATTTATATAGAAACAGTTGACGATAGCAATACTAATGTTATAGCTTTGCTAAAAAATAATTTAATAACTCAATGTATTAAAGAATGTTACTACACTTCTTTTGTAAATCCATCTTCAGTTTTAATAAATCATTGCGCGTCCGACGATTCATCTCTTGATAATTTTGTCGGAATGAATAATATTAACGATATAAATATTCAATTTGTAAATATATCAAATCATGATTATCGATTAACTTTAAATGATACTATTGATATGTATGGATACCATACATTATCAGACGAATGTTATCAAGTTGAATATGATAATGTATTTACTGAATATGAATCTATAAACAATTTAGTATTTGGATCAAATACATGGAAATCAAGAAATAAAGAAATAAATTTTTCAATTGGAGCTAATACTGAAAATCTTGATGAAAATCCTGATGATAGAAAATTAACTATTACTAATGGAATTCTTACTTTTACCGGAGATGGGATTAGTGATAATATAGGAATTGGAGATAAGATAACTTACGAAAACGGAGGAACAAAATATTGTTACCTAGCTGAACGAGGAAATAATTATAATTGGCATGTTTTAGATGTTGATGGAAATGAAATATCCGATACATTAGAATCTGAAGTAACAAGTATTAAAAGAGTGTTTAACTCGTTAGCCTTTGCAATTTCAGATAGTGGTATAATAGTAGAATTTCCATATATAAGTGATAAAGATATTAATTCTAAAGAATTAAATCTATATGGTTGGTGTTATAATGATAACGATACAGTAGATACTGGGGATATTATTATAAATGGATGGCTAACCCATCCTTTGTATAAATTTTATATTCAATCACCCGATAATATCAAAACCCAGTGCTCTACAATTCAATCTCATTCAGGAGTATGGGGAGGATATCGAATATCCTCATCTGATGCTGGAGGGTCTCCCAAGTGTCTTACAATTGATAACAACTTCATTGTCATTAAAAGATTATCTTTAGAACGATACGATAATACCGGAGACGTTATTAATGCAGTTGGGAATGGTATTATTTTAGAAAATAATATTATTAGAAACGGAGATCGTGGAATTCTTTTAAATGGAAGTGATGTTGATAATTTAAATATTGCTTTTGGAAATATAGTGTATGATTCCGAATCTGTTGGCATTGATTTAATATATACAAAATCTATTAATAATACAATAGTTAACTGTGGTATTGGAGTAAGATTAAATGATGTTGCCTGCAAAGCTATAAATAATATATCACATGAAGATGACGGGGTTTGTTATAGCGGAAAACTTGATGGTGTAGAATCATGCTTAAGTAATGATGATACTGCAGGAACTTCTAATAATAATATGTCCAATGTAACTATTGAGTTTAATGATAAAAATTTAAAAGATTTTCATATTAAAAGAAAAGATTGGTACGCAATAAACAATGGAGTTAATTTTGGATCTCTATGTTCACTTATTGTAAAAGATGGATACTTATATGAACAACCATTTTATTATAATATTGATGGTGAATTAATTAGTGATAATACGTGGTGCAGAGGGGCCGATACAATTGAAGACATAGAAACTATTAATTTATATTTTTCTGCAAATAACGATACTTCTAATTTTATAACATTGGATCATGGAACAAATGGATATGTATCAATAGATCAAAGCATAGCAACATTTTCAATATCACAAATTGATGATCGTATTGGAGTTGGAGATAAATTAATATATACTGACGATGACGGTGAACATATTTGCTATTTATATGAAAAAATTTCAGATTTACAATGGATAGTAAAAGATTTATTTGGATTAGAAGTATTAAACTCCAGCAATGCAAATCTTAATAGTATAACAAGAGCATTTATATCATCATGGTCAAATTTATTTTTAGCGTCATCAAATGAAAGTGTGCAACAATTACTTGGAACAAGTGATAATCCTTTTATTTATTTAACAAAAGCAATGTATTGTATAAATATAGCTTTATATAAATATGACATAATTAATAGTTCAATTATAATTTCTGGATTTATAACTGATATTAATCATTATATAAAATTATTTACTCCAGTTGATTTAAGAAAGCATTGTAATGCAAGTCAATCCCATCGAGGGTCAATAAAATACGAAAATCCTGCCAGAATACATTCAGAAGATTCTAATGGAATATCCATTGAATGCAATTATACTATTATTGATGGAATAATTTGTTCAGCTATAGGATATGATGCGATATCTTTAATAGGTGTAACCGGATGTGTTATTATAAATAATATATTATTCAATAGTAATAATGGCATAACATCTGATGAAAGTTGTATTCAAAATATTATTATTAATAACACTATATATAATATTGTTTTTGATGGAATTAAAAGTGGAGTAAATGATATTATATTTAATAACACAGTAGATTCATGTGGATCTAAATGTTTTAATAATTATCCAAGAGATTTATTAATTAATAATATAGGACAAAGGGCGGGAGATGTATGTTTTAATTATGGATATACTGAAAATTGTATAGCTTCAGATTTATCTTTAGTTAATTTTAACAATAACATAAATGAACTTGAAGTATTATTTATTGGACGATATGGAGAAAGTGATCCTAATGAAGAAGATTATCATTTAACTCAAGATAATTATTTAGTAAAATGTGCCGGAAAAAGACTTGATGGCAATTCTTATTATAAATTTAATATAGATGGATCTTATAATTCAAGATCAACATGGTGGGACATAGGATCTCTTGAATTTCAATCTAAACGTATTGTTTATTCGATTGGAATATCAACAGAAGATTTACAAACTAAATATTTAGGAAATAATACCCATTACACTATTACAGTAAAAAATGAAATAAGTTTTATAGAGTTTTCTAATCCACAAATAAATATTCATTTAGGTATAGGAGATAGAGTTTTTGACGATCATGGAACTTTTGAAAATGGATGTTTCCTGATAGAAAAAATAACTGAATCAAAATGGATAGTGTATGATATTTTTGGAAATTCATTATCAGAATCATCAGGGATAATTGAAAAAATCAATAGAGTCTTTCCAACAATACGTGATGCATGTAATAATGAAACTGGATTTCCTTCAAACGAATTTTTAAATTCGTTAAGTTTATATGATTTGAATGTTAACGTTACTCTCGCATGTTACAATGATGAAGGTGATTTCTTTTCATACCCTGGTGCATATATATACGATATAATTACTGAAGCGCACAATAACCTTAGAATAATTGTTCCTAATAATATAATAACTCAATGTAATAAAACACAAAGACATGATGGGGTATACGGGTATGGCAACAAAGGATTTAAAACTGAATTAACTATAATTGATGGATCGTCAGATTCTGTTATACAAGCGTTCGGAATTAAATATTTAGAAATTGAAGGTTTACAAATAAAAGGACTTCATCAACTTTCTCATGGAATACATATTACTCAATGTAAACCATTTTATATTGGATATAATATAATACAAGGAATTTATGGAAATGGAATATTATGCCAAGATAGCGATAAAAAAAATATTATCGTCAACAATTTAATATATGATTGTAATGATGATGGAATAGGAATAGAATTTCTTAATACAGGTAATGGTTTAGACATTGATATTAATAACAATACAATAGTTAATTGCAGAAGAGGAGTTTACTTAAATAAAATAAATGATCCTTATATTACCGGATTGTCAGTTCGTCTAAAAAATAACTTATGTCAAGATTCAGAATATAAAGATTATGTTGCTGAATATGAAAATCATTTTGGACATTTCTCTCTTAGTAAATGCATAAGCGGAGATGAAACAGCTTCAAATTTTGCCGGAACAATGAATATAAGAAATAGATTTATTAATTTTATTGATCGGGATGGAAAAAATTTTAATCTTAATAATTTACTTGATGGTATAGCTGTTAATAATGCCCTGGATTTAAGTAACGATAATGCTTTTCCATTCACAGACGATATTACCGGAACTATTAGGGATGTTGGAGAATATGATATAGGCGCGTTCGAAGTGGTTTTAATTTTTGGTTATGGAGAACTAATAGTAGGTCCAACTATTATTAGTGGAATAGGAATCATTGGAGAGGGATTTCCTGTTATTGATTTATACTTAAGAGGATTAGATGAATTTGATGAACCAGATTATATACCTTATATTGATCCAAAATATCAATTTATAAACATTGAAGGGTCAGACCCTGTATACGATTTAAATGCTTTTATTGATAGGCTTGAATCGATTTATAGTTTAGTTATTCATGCCCAAGGCGGTGAAAAATTTCCAGGAATGTTTTCATTTAATGTAAGACCGGAAAATACTATTGTTGTTAAAACATATGAACCAGAATTAATACCACACGGACCAGCATCATTTGTTTATATTAATAATATAATTGATGATGAAAGTTCTCATTCTTTATTAACATTTAAAAATTTAAAAATATACAGCAATGATAGTGGTGATACTTATAGTTTATTTAGTCCGTTTTGTCCAGTCACAGGAATTAGATTTGAAAACTGTATAATTCAGGTAAATAATGATTGTATATCTCAGGCGCCTCATTCGACAATACAATCAATAAATAGTATTTTAATATTTAGAAATGATTCACAAGAAAATATATTTTGTTTAGTAAAAGATGGACCTGTAATACCAGTCGATGTTGAAAATTTAATAGCAAATTCAATTATATTAACAGGTTGTACTGATTTCGATGTAACGTTTGTAATAAACAAACTATCTTAAAATTAGGATACTTTAAATGACCGCACGATGGGATTTATTAGCTTCCGTAGATACATCTAATTTTTATTTTACATGTTATTGTGAATTTGAAGGTGAAATTTATCTTGGATCATATCCTGGAACATTATTATACAAATTTAATATCGGTACAAAAATTATATCTACAGTTTGTACTTTACCAGACTTTATAACATCATTAGTTGTTTTTAATAACAATTTATATTTAATGACTGCCAGTTCTCTTTTAGGTGTTGGCACAAGATTGTATGCACTTAATGCTACTAAAGATGGAATAACAGAAATAACAGGTGCTCCTAATGAATTAGGAGAAAGAAAATTAATAGTTTTTGATGGGAATCTTTACTCAATTGATGTTTGGAGAAATTTAATTGGATTTATTCCAGTCCCAGGAAGATTATATAGACTTGATTCATCTGGAGGTGGATTCGTATGGAATGTTGTGGCAACCTGGCCAGACTCTACTTGCTGGCCTGAAGATATAATTGTATTTGAAGATGAATTATATGTAATTGATAATGCCAATTTATATAAATGGAATGAAGTCGATTCTTTTATTTTTATAGCAAATGCACCGTCATTTACTTTATTTGACGATTCAACTCGATCTTATTTTTCTACTTTACATTATCCCAGAACAATTTTATCAATTAATAATTCAAGATTGTATGCCGGAGGAAACATACAAGATGAAGGAGAACCACTATATTTTTGGGGATCAATTGTAAAATTAAATCTTACTAAAGATTCTTTTGATATTATTGGAATATATCCAACCAGTTCTTGGAGGGATGGATTTATATCAAGTGTTTTATATAGAAATGAATTATTATTAGCAGGAGCAGGACAAGTAGGAACATATCCAGTTCCTGGTATTATTTATAAAGTTAATAATTCAGAAACTGGAATGGACTTTTCTTGTGATTTTAATAAATATAAAGATGAATGTAGAGATTGTTTTCCATTTATAAGAATAAACAAACTTGAATTTTTATATAAAATAATATCTTCTCCAAGTGATGCAATTAAAAATATTCAATGTCTTAATAATACTATTTACATTGTTAATTTATATTCAGGATTAATGGCATATAGTTTTACTGAAGGTGCTGTAACTCCATTTACATTATTATACAATTCAACTAAACCAACCTATACTATAACTTATGATGGTAATGGCAATACTGGAGGAACTGTTCCAGTTGATTCAACCATTTATAAAGAAAAAGATATAGAAACTGTAACTGTTTTAGGAAATACAGGAAGTCTTGTTAAAGTTGGATATACTTTTATAGGTTGGAACACAGCAGCGAATGGAAGTGGTACAAGTTATACTGGAGGAACTTTTTTTATAATTAGTTCAGCAAGTATAATACTTTATGCTCAATGGACTCTCAATGCTACATATACTATAACTTACAACGGAAATCTTAATACAGGTGGATCTATACCAGTAGATTCAAATAATTATATATCAGGGGCCACGGCAACTGTTTTAGATAATGTTAATGATTTAATCAGAACTGGTAGAACTTTTGTTGGATGGAATACTGCGGCAAATGGAAGTGGAACAAATTATGCTCCTAGATCAACATTTACTATTTCAGCAAATTTATTACTTTACGCTAAATGGACATCCAGTACAACATATACAGTAACCTATGTAGCTTATGTTCCAACCGGACCTATTACAGGATCAGTACCAGTTGACAAAGTAAAATACACTTCTGGATCTACTGTAACGGTAATGAAAAATGTTGGAAATTTAGTTATACCAAATTCATCAATATTTATTGGGTGGAGTAAAACTCCCACAGCATCTACTATTTATGCACCTGGAACAACTTTTGCTATGAGTACTTCCAATGTCACACTTTATTCTCGTTTTATTACTAATGAAAATTGGAATTCTTGGAGTGATGGAACTTACATTTATGTAGCTGCTGGTTATCAAGGATTGTATGCATTTGATGCCATTACAGGTTTAATGGTTGGATACGTAAATGCTGGTTATCCTAAAATTTATACAGTTTTTCATACTAATAGATGCACAGGAGTATGGAGTGATGGTGTAAATGTATTTACAGCAGATACTATATCAGGTGGATTTTCTGGAATAAGAGCTTGGTCAATAAATCCTCTTAACCCACCTTCTACATTTTTCAGTGTAGCTGGAAGTATCAATATATTAACAGGAGGCGGTGCAAATAATATAAGACCTTATGGATCTTATATTATCGCTTGTTGCTATACCGGATTATATGCTTATTCGTACAGTGCTGGAGTCTTTACTCCATTAGGAAGTATTGATCCTGGTGGAGAATCTTTAGATATATTTATATCACATCCTTATATTTTTGTTGCTAACGGTGCTGATGGAACAAGAGTGTATACTTTTAATGGAACTACTTTTATTCAAGTTGGATATCAGGCAAATGAAATTGGAGGCAATGCTTATAAAATATATTCAGATGGAACTAATGTTTTTGTTGCTGAAGGAAATTCTTTAAGAGTATTTGAATTGGATTTTGTAGGCCCCAACTTAATCACTCCTATTGAAAGAATTTCAAATCCAGTAACTTATTATTCAGTAGCAGGTGATGGAAATTGTATTTTTACAGGCAATGGAACTTTTTATATACCAGATCTATTAACTTATAAATTTATACCTGAAGAAAGAGTAATATTTCCTAATGTTGAATCAGATCCTGAAAATGCAATGGTTGGAAGTCCAACATTTTCAATTTTATATAATCATCCATATTATTCTATTTTAACATTTAGTATACCTCAACCAATTTTAGAACCAAATTCATTAGTATTTGTACCTGAAGGAATTAATCCTGAAATTTATGAAGATGGTATTATATTACTTATGAAAATAGATGATTCAAATTGGTATGTTAAGACTGAAAATATTACTTTTTTACCAACTGATATTGGGCCTGTTGAAATATATTCAATATGGCAATTTCCTACAAATCCTAAAAATAGAGCAGTAATTTCTGAATTATTTTTATCTTTAGGTATTGATTATATAGAAAATTATTCTGGAAGAATTTTTAATGTTTATGGTACAGAATTTAGTACTATAGATTTAACTGCAACATATTTAGATTCTGATACTATTTTACATTCCTGTTCAATTGAAACAGGATATTCAAATGTTCTAGCAACAATAACAATTCCTCCTGAAGCTTCATTTGGAATTGGAACTTTAACATTAACAAATAGATTTAGTTCAAGTGATAACATTGAATTAACACTTTCTCCTCTGGTTATTGATTTTGTATTTTTATATTATGATAGAATTTATGATGTTTATGGATCTAAATTTGAAACTTCAGGATTAGTAGCAACTTATTTAGATTCAAATTCAATTTTACATTCATGCCAAATAACTCCAGATTATTATGATTCTTATGCTCAAATAACTATTCCTCCTGAAGCATATGTTGGAATGGGAACTTTAACATTAACAAATTCAGAAAACTCAAGCGATAGTGAACCATTAGAACTTCCTAAATTTTTACATATAGAATCAGCAGATCTTGTTTCCGGTAGAACTTATGATATTGAAGGTGAATGGTTTGGAACTCACGATCTGGTAGCACTATTTACAGATTCAAACAATGATGAATATCCATGTAGTATAAAGCCTGGATATATTGAAACTTATGCACAAATTACCATTCCATTAGAAGCTAAGCATGGAATTGGTTCTCTTAAATTAATAAACTCAGATTTAAGTGAAGATTCAATAGAAATTGAAATTATACCAATAATTTCTGGTAAAACTGTTTATAATACATTAACATATAATTATGGAACTGGTAATTTAAATTTTCATGAAACAGAAATTACTCAAGTTAATTGTAAAGAAAATACTAATCCAGAATTTAAAGATGAATCAATTGGAATAAATCTTTTAGAATAAAAAATTAAATTATGGCAAAATTAACAAAATTATACGGTACTACACCATATCTCAATCCTTATAATGAACGCTGGCCAGAATATTTATGGTGTGATGAAAATTATGTATTTATGGCAACGTTTATTTACAATCAAGAACAACAGTTTATTGAATCCGAGCTTACTGTTTATAAAATAAATTCTGATGGTTCACTAACACAAACAGATCAAATTTTTATGCCAGAATCAATAATGGCCTTATATGGTGATGGTAGATTTTTATATGTAGGATTAGGTGGTGATATTTTTAATGGTTTTAAAACTTATAAAGTTGAAACAAATGGAACCCTTACTTTTAAAGAAGCAGTACCAACTGATCGTTGGGTGACTAGTATTACAGGAGATGGAAGATTTATTTATGTAACAATCATGTTTAGTGGGTTTACTTAAACTGGAAATTTTATGCCAATATTATCTTATGAAGTAAATGATGATGGTATATCGACAAATAAAGATGTTTTTCCTGATTGGTATTGTATGCATGCATGTTGTGATGAAAAATTTCTTTATGTAGCTGGTCTTATATGGGAATTACTTTGCATTTCCGTTGATGAGAATGGAATTTTTAATGTATTAGATGTAAAAGAACTTCCACATAATCCATTTTTAATTACAAAAATATCAGATTTTATTTATATTGGAACTAAAGATTATTTTTTGTCATCGGAGCATGCTTATATTTATAGATATAGCGTATCCCCTGAAGGACTACTTGCTCTGGAAGGAAATTGCATAGTTACCCCTACCTCTGATCTAAAATCTATATGGGGTAAAGATAATATTATTTATATTGCTCAATATTATTACGGCGGGTCTTAAAATGTCAAATGAATATGTAGGAATGGAATCTTATCAATTAATAGGAGATGAATTAATTCCATTACATTCATACTTATACAATGTTGCTTGGGGAACTTTTGTTATAGGAAATTCTAAATTTGTTTTTGTAGCAGGCTTTGCACCAGATCCAATAAATGGGACAACGCAAGATCTTTCTGTATTTGGAGAAGAATTACATCTTTCATGTTTATGCTTTAACGAAGTTACAATGGAAAAATCTTTTCTTCCTAAACTAACTTCACCATTAGTAAATAATGGAGATAATAGTTTTGTTGAAAATATTGATTTGGATATAGTTGGTAATCCACGTATATTTATGGGAGAAACTGTAGATATAGGTCCTTATGAAGTTCCATTACATATTTTTACATTAACTTCAGATAAATTACAATCAGTGCATCAAAATATTTTAACTTTAGATGAAACTAATGAATTATTTATTTCACAAAATCCTATTATTATTTATAAAGATTTATGGAATCAATTTGATAATTTAACAGATAGAAAAGAATTTATTCGTGGAGCTAAAATAATATTAAAATTCAAAATTATAGATCCTCCTATAAAATTATTTAATGATAAAGAAGATATTTATTTAACTGAATTTGAAGCATATTTAGATGCAAAGAATTTATCTATTATATTTACTAAAACACAACAAAATTTAGGTTATTTTCTTAGTACAATATTTGATGACGGTCGTTATATTTTTAAGTTTGATGAATCAATACATAAATTGTATGTCTATATAAATTATACATATAACAAAGGCAAGTCAGGAAAAAATAATATTGTAAACGAAGTAAAAATTGGTGGATCTTCAATTATTAATTGGTGAAAAAATGAAAAGATTTATTAATCCAAAGCGTCAAACTATACATAATAAAGCAATTACTGACTTTACTAAAAATACTCATGTAATTACTTCTGGATTTGTCAAAGGATACTCATCAAATAAATTTTCATGGATTGCCGATTATTTGTTCAAACATAAAGGTAATGTTTCAATAAAACCTCATACCTGTTATACGGGATTTTTTAGTGAACGTGATATCTTACAAAACGAATATGGAAATGTATTTGATTTATATAATCGATATCCTTTTTTAAGTGATTATAATTATTCCATTTTTCCTAAAAATTATTTTGAATTATCTACAAAACAATATTTTAAAATAGGTCAAAAACTTTCAGAATACGATATTATTGAATTTATAAATTTTTCAAATATAGACGTTCCAATTCCTGATGATTTAATTGTTGACTATTTACCAACTTATAACATATCGCATAACTATTACAGAGTTCCGGCTTTTTATGCTCAAGGATATAAATTAGATCTCAATCAAGCTATTGAAGGAAATGATTTTAAAGATTGGACTTACTATTATCGTTATGTATTTACAAATAAATCTTTTATAACTAATTACACCGTAAACGTTAATAATTTCATTATTACATTACTTGAATCTGAAGAAGATATTTATAAAATTTATAATGGTATGATTAATGAAACAATGCAAGCAATATTTGAAGATCAAGATCCTGAAAGAATATTTAACTATAATGGATCACTTGATTCTGAATTTTTTTATTTTAACGAATCTTTAATGCATTGGTCAATTAACAATAATAATATAATGGCTGGAACGGAAAAATATTATCCATATTTTGGATTTGTACAAAAGTTTAATGAAAATATGGAATATATAATTGATCCTTATGAATCACCATCTTTAGATTTATTCTTTCCAGAAGTTTGTAAAAATGGAGCCATTGAACCTTCTAAAATTATAATAAATTGGAATAACGAACAAAAAGGATCTCTGGCATATAATCCATGCATACATATGGGATTATTTAATGATCAATCTCGTATGGTATATAATGTATGTAAACATATGTTAAGAAGGATTGGCCCAGAAGATCCTGTAACATTAAAATCATTATTTGAACTTAAAAAGAATGGAGAATATACAACCGATATAATACTTTATGGCATTGACACTGAAACTGAAAGAAATAGAAGAAATTCTGCAGTTGTTACTACCGAACCTTATATGATAGCAAAGCCAATAGCCGATGGACAATTTGTAAATATATCATTTATAAATTATAACGGAACTCCTATTTGTAGAACTGAGGATATGGAATTTTTAAGAGATCCAGCTATTTACTTAAAAATAAAAGCATCTTCATCATTTTTTAAAGATTTAAATTATTATTTATCTCTCAATGATTATAATACAGATATTATAAATACTATTTTTATAAAAAATCCACGAGCACATAGTTCAAATTTTAACTCTGCAGATGAACATCATTCTTATGAAGACTTCGGATCTGATCCTTATTCACTCCTTATGCGTCAAGAATATTGTCTTGATGATTTTGTTTATGGATATATAGGAACAGAATCTGAAGATAATGATAAAGGAATACATATTGAATTTTGGATTGATCCCGTTGGAAATCAAATATATAATTATAGCAATTCTAAAATAAAAGTAAATGGAGCAGGATTCTATTGCAATACAATTATTGATGGTGATAAAAAAATATTGCCTGAACATAACGAATATCTTGTTTTGTATTGTTCCAATTATTCTCCAACAAGTTCTCCTCATAAAAATGATAATACTCAAACTCCTATTCCAAATACATTAATTAAATTATTTACAGATTCTGAAACATCAATAATTTCAAAAATTTCTGAAAATGAAAAATTTAAACCAATGATTAAACTTCCTGGAATCAACGGTTATATTAAAATATTAGAACAAAATAATCATTTTAAAATATCAAGAGCGTCGGACGGGGACTATGAAATAATTTATAATGTAGAATTTCCATTTTGTCCAGGATCGTATATTGAACGCCTTACTATGCGTTTCAATGATGATCATCCATATATACCATTACAAGTATTATATAAAGCAAATTATATTAATGCAGGATCATGCAAATCAACGGTAGAAGAGGGAAGCACATACGATTCAACAAATGAACGATATGCTCCAATTGCTGATGATTGTTTTGTTCCTCATCAAATTTTTAGAAACCATCAATTTTCAATATACGGAAAAGATATTGATTTGGATAGTAATATAATAAGCAATTCTTATTTCCCAGATTTAAGCGATATTGAAACATTCATACATCATGACGAAGATGCTTCTTATGTATTTCCATATGGAAAGCCCGAACCATCATATACAAATGATTCTATTGTATATATCAACGAAAAGGTATTATATCCCGAACATGCTATATTAAAATCTATTGATGAAGAATTAATGACAATAGTAAAACCTGATTATGAAAATTATAAACATCATGGAATGTATACATTAATTCTTTCTGAGAATGGAAATAATGAAAAATTTACTCTTCCATTCTTTTCAAGTGATATAAAAATATTATTACAAGCAAGTAATGCTGTATGGAAATTTAATAATAATTATATTTCTTATATTGGAAATGAATATCCAGCTAATATTTTTAAAATTAATGTTTCAACTATTTTTAAAGATTTTACTACATACCAAAAGGACCATGGAGCAATCCCTGATGCCAAAAGGTGGCTATACTCCTATTTCAAAGGGTTTGCTTACATGGCCTCTATTGTTGATAACCCTCAATCAAATCAAAATTATACCAATATTAATAATGAAAATTTATTAGCAACATATGATTCAAATTCAAATATAGTTATTGAAATATGGGATTCAAAATCAAATATAGGCAATGATAAAAAAGGAAATTGGAGACCTTTATCTGTTGTTATTACTGACAATAAGAAAAAATTTGGAGAATTAATTATTGACAATTTAATAATACTAAATAATATTACTCCTACATTAGTTGCAGGGACTTTAGATGTATGGAAGGTCTATGCAACATATTGTAACGATCCTATATGGTTTATACCATCGGATATTAATAACTATATAAATGGAAAAAATAATTTAGTACTATATAATCCAATTTCTAATGTAAATGAAACTAATTTTCATATAGCTTATGTTGAAAGTAGCATTGTTTCAGATGTTAATACAATTACTTTATATGTACGATACGATGGAGATTTAATAACAGATTGGGCTGATGTAATTTATTCAATAGAAAATATTCCAAGCTATGGAAGTCTTTCTATTTATAAACCATTAACAAATATTAGTAAAAATCCTGACTTTATTATAAAATCAAATAAAATGTTTAATACTGAAAATGTTATTCGATATCTTGATATGAGATCATTAATAGGATTGAATGGATTTTCAGATTTTGATAGATATGTTCAGGATGAATTTATATTTTTTAGAACTCGAATCCGTAGAACTAACGATTACCCAGCAAGTTATATTGATGAAGATTATAGTGAAATACAATATATTGGTAATCCCAATCCTCCAAATACAAGATATAGTCCATGGTATAAAGATGGTGATTTCGATAATGTTTTTACATGGAGTAAATTAAAATTTAGTGAATATATTAATAAATTTGGAATGTCTTATTTTAAATGTGCATCAAAATAGAATTGTTAAAATGAAATAAATATTGTATATTGATAACGGAGCCTATATCAGATAGTTGACAAGCTATAAGAATTTATAAAATCTTTATAAGTTCAAGGCTTCGAGGATCAGTTGGCGAGTAAGCCCGTCTGCTTCGGGTGAAGTCCAACTACGTTAGCCAACACAAAGAACGTCAGGATGTGTTCAGTCCTGAATAATTCGTTGGCGACATTTCCGAGGACACCAATGACAGGGAAACCTGTTTAAACCTTAAATGGGAGTTTTATGAAAGTATTTGTAATCGATCACGAAGGAAGTCCATGCCTTCCAACCAAGCCTCGAAGAGCAAGGCAGTTACTTGATCAGGGAAAGGCGAGAGTTAAGCAGGTAGTACCATTTGTTATTCAACTCACTCGAAAGATTGATAATCCTATTGGATCTTTTGAAATGGGTGTAGACGATGGATCTAAACATGTGGGAATTGCCATCAAGAATACAAAAACTGATGAAATTGTTTTCAGAGCACAACTTGACCATAGGCAAGATGTAAGTAGAAAAATTGAACAAAAGAAGAATTATCGCAAGGCTCGAAGATTCAGACTGAGGTGCAGAAAACCAAGATTTGATAATCGGACGGCAAAAGACAAGTTGGCACCAAGTATAAGGCAGAAGAAAGAAACTGTTATTCGAGTTATTAAGGATATGCGTAAAAGATTGAATATTGTTAAGATTACTGTTGAAGAAATTTTTTTTAATCATGCTAAACATAATTATGGAAAGTTCTTTTCTTTGGTAGAAATAGGTAAAAAATATTTAAGAAAACAAATTGAGTCCATGGGTTTAGTTTATGAATACACTAAAGGTTTTATCACTAAAGAATCCCGTATTGTTTTGGGATTAAGCAAAAAACACAGCAATGATGCATGTGCTATTTTAAAAAGTAATAAAATAAATTGTATAGAGTATTTTATTAAACCCAGAAGAACTAAGATTTGGGAATTAAATCCTACTAAAATTTGTATGGAAAAGAATGGATTCAGACATTACGATCTTGTTAAAACTATCCACATAACAAGAGGTGTTGTTATAGGATCTGTAAGAAGTTTGAAAGCAAAATGTCTTACAGTAAGAACCAGATTTAATGATAATTTTTCTGTTTCTTATAACAAGAGCAGTGTATTACAAAGGTTTTGTGGATTAATTTATACTTATTAGGAGCCAAAAGGACTCCTTGATAAGTTTTTATAACTTATCTAAACAAAGTATTGTGTCAAATATTAGAGCAAAATCAATAGAAGGCCATATTACAGATAGTGCAGGTAATGTTTTAAGAAACGCTTCAATAGTAATAAAACTTGCAACTCCTGTTACCGGTTCAATAGTTGTTGACACTATAATTTCTGATGAAGATGGTTATTTTAAATCAACCCCACTTCAAAATGGTGTATATGATATATACGAATCTGGAATTAATATATCAAAATTAATACATATAGCATGCCCAGGATCTATACCCTGTTTTAAACCTAATATTTATAATTATATTCAAACATTAATAAAAAATTTCACATTACTTGCTTCAGAACAAAAATTATATGAATTTAAATATTTTATTCAAATAGAACCTGAAGAAACTGATGTAGAAACATTAGGAAATACTTATCCAATATATAACCATGATATTGTTGATGAAGTAACAGAAGATTTATACTCTTTATCAAAATTTTTTCAATTTACAAATGAAAGTAGAATTACAACTACACGATTTGATATTGAATATTTTTCACCAATAACTGCATCTTCTAAATTATATAAAAGAATACGATGGGCAGGAGTTCCTGGAATTAGATTCTTTAACGATTCAAAAATTGTTGTTCCTATTGATTATTTATCAATAGTTCCAAGCTTACCAAAGTATTTTTTTAACTATGAGGATGAAATTATAAATATAGATTATGAAGGTTTAGGATTAATTTTAGAACCTTCAGGAGAAATAACTCAATTTTCAGTCGATGTTCAAAATATATTTATCGGAGATATAATTAAAGTAATAAATGATGACATTGATAATACATATGTATATTGTATTGTAGATGATGTTTTCAAAGGAGAAAGTGAACAATCTGTTATATTGGAAAAATTAAAATCATCTCGATTTACAAGTACATATACTCCTGAAATGAATGAAGTTAGAATTAAATCTATAGAAGTATTTGATGGAATATTTCAAGGAATTACAGAAATTAACGATGGTGTAAACGAAAAATTTTGTGTTGTAGAAAATACTTACGCACAAAATAATAATACTGAATTATATAATTATAATGCAGTACCATTAATTTAATCTCATAAATAATGAAGGGTGGATCTAATGATACAAGAGCAGATTAGTAAAAATATGGCTATTTCCTATTTATTAAAACATAGTGAGTTACGGCCTGATGCAACTAAAAAATTATTTGAACGTCTTGAGCAATGCGACAAAGTTGCTTCAAATATTAATCAAGCATACGAAAATGCTGAAAAAACAATAACTGAACTTGGAAATCAACTTTTAACTGTTAAAGGATCAATACAAGCAATCGTTGGAATAATTGGTGACACAATTGATAAAGATTCATTAATTGAATTATCAAAGAAATATATTGAAGAAAAAAAAATAAATAGTGATTTGATTCAACCAGAAGTAAATAATAAAAACGAAGTTCTGGACATTGCAGGCAGTACTTTAAAATCAAAATAATTTAAGAATTGGATTAATTATGAAACGTGTTAACATACGTAATGGGCTTAATCAAAGAATGCATGAGATTCTTGGAACTGATTATGAAACTATAGAAAATAGTCAAAATATTCCTAATATAACTCCATGGTCTATACAGGCCGCAATGATTTCCAATATGCGTAGAATAGTTTCTGCTATTGTTGGAAGTATTCCTGGGAGAGCAATGTATGGATTATTTATGACTAAAACAACATCAAATTCAATATTAATAAGTTCCGGTTATGGATTTACTCAAAATGGAAATATTATTGTTTTGGAAACTCCAATAAATTTTACTATTGATGAAAGTGTTAATACAAAACATGTTTACTTAAAACATATTATGTCTTTTACTGATGGAGATGTATATGATGATGGTAAAAAAACTGGTTTTTATAACAAACCAGGATTAGAAGATATTGTTTATGATGATTTGGCAGCTTCTAAAAAAAGTGATGTAAATAGTGTAGCTAATAGCATAGTAGAAATAACAGACAGTAGCACTAATACAAACTATGATGTAGTATATCTTGGAAGTTTAACATTTACAGATAATGTAATTACAACAGTTTATAATTCAGAACTTAGGGGATTTGAACCAAATAATATTTATGGAGATCTTTTTCAAGTTAAAAAATTTAATTGTAATCAGGAAGCGTTCTTTAATGGGAACGCTTCATTTTATGGAGGCATATCAATTTTAGACGCTACATCATGTGAATTAAAAGTCTTAGATATTGAAGAAAATGAAAAAACATTAACATTTGTAAATGGTATATTAATGTCTATAGAATAATTTTTACAGGAGATACTTATGCATTTTGCATTACACGACAAATATCCAATTGAAACAAAAGAACATGTTAAAACTGCTATGGATTATTTTAGCAAATACATGTCAAGATTTAATCACAATGATAGAGTTGAATTTTCTTGTAATATAGAAAAAAGAGCAAATGAATTAAATATTCCAATTAATAAAGATTGGATTAATAATTATACTCGTATATTAAATAAAAATGCAGCTCTATCTCCAGATTTTAAAAATAATATTAATAAAAGAAAAACAATTTGTAAAAGTAGTGGAAAGCATATAAAAACAGCTTCAGGAAAAATTGATGCATGTGAAATCCTTGATAAGATAGCTGAAATTGGAAATAAAGTTCCTCCAATAGCTTTAATTAAAACTATTGAAGAATTCGATAAAAAAGCAGGATTGCAATATGAATATGATAAAACCATTCTCGATCCTGTTATGACAGTGTGCGGAAGCCTTATTAATTCAGAATACGATGCAGTTAAAATTGCAGGAGATATTACAGATTATAAAATATTTAAACTATCAAAAAATTCAGAAGCTATACAAAAATTAGCAAGTGCATTTGGAGATAAGTTTATTAATGAATTTAAAAACAATCCAATTGAAACTATTATTAACTTAAATGATATTGAAAAAGAACATTTTGTTAATAATATTTCGAGATTTTTATGATTAAAATTTCTGAAATTACAGGTCTAAAGTTGATAAGTTGGAGTTGGCCGGATTCACAGCCACTTGTAAATAATTTATTTATTTTGGATAAAATACACGAATATCAGATTAAATTAATTTTACAAGATAAAAGTTATATAGTTATTCTTACCATACCTGATAAATTTTTACATGATAAACGTTCAACTCCTAAATTATTATGGTTTACTCGTCCACGTGATGGAAGATCGGAAGTTGCTGCATTAATACATGATTTATTATATCGAACAAAAGGAATGACAAAAAATCTTGATATTGGAGGAAGTTGTACATGCGAAGGAGAGATTATAACTTTTAATCGTAAAGCTTGTGATCAAATATATAAGTATGTGTACCAAGAAACTGCTCCTGAAAAATCTAGCGAAGCAAGCAGAGATTACTTTTGGCTACGAGTATTTGGTGCACAGCATTTTGGGAGACGAACTCCTCCATCAGCAAAATAAATCGATTATTAATAAGTTAAAAGTGATATAGCGCATTATGACATGTAAACTATCAGAACAACTTCATACTGCTACCCTACTTAACGATCAAAAAACAATTGATCGTATACATGAAGAAATTAATTCAATAGAATGCTTAAAAAAAGAATCATCCGATATTTCCTCATGGAAAATAAATACTGTATTAAATAACGATAAATCTTCAGCTTTAAAAGTTTATGATTTTTTAAATAAATCATTAGGTAATGATTGGTGGGAATGGGAAATAGAAACTATAGATAGAATATTATTTATCAATTATGCGACAGTCCTTGAAGATATTAACAGGGATAAAGTTCTCGCAATTAGACATTTATGCAGGAATGATGCAGCATTTTTTGATTGGTATGAATTTAATCAATTGGCTTTAGCTTTTTCAAGTTGTATTGCTGATTTTGATTTTTTAAGATATCCATCACCAGGCATGATAATTAATACCATATTTTGTATGAATGGTATTCGTCCTGATAGAAATGGAGATTTTGGAATAGATGTAAAAAAATATATATGTATTATATTAATAAATGATGGTATATATACCCCTCCACCATCTATTTTTAAATTAATAAAAGATATAATGAAAAATATGGTATCAAATGAAGTATCAAATTTATGGATAAATATTCTCGAACAGTACAATAAATTTATTGATAAAGATTATGAAAATATTAATGAAGATATTATTACAATTCAAGCTCAAAGAATTTTAAAAGCTGAATTATCAGCACGAGAATATGGCATTTAATATAAGGAATAAAATTTATGGCGAATGAAGGATTAGTTGGACCTGGAATAAAACCTCAAGGAGGCACAAGTCCGGCAGCATCTACATTTAATCGCGGATCTGTTCAATACGATACTCCATTTCTCGATATGACAAGTACATATATTCCAAAAACAATTAAAGGAATATTAAAATTTATTGCTGCATTTCTTTTTGGAGATAGTATAATATCTCAATGCGTAATAAAATTATCAGAATATCCTATTACATCATTAATTTATAATGACGATAATGAACTAATACTTAAAAATGATAAAACTATTGAATTTTGGAAAGACTTTCTTGAAAATAAATTAAAAATTATTAACTCAATGAAACAGTCTGGAATGGATTTTTGGGGTTATGGAAATTCAATTATATCAATACACTATCCATTCAAAAGATTTTTTGAATGTCCTAATTGTAAAGAAGATTTTCCATCAGATAGTGTAAAATATAAATTTTCAAATTATCAATTTGAAGGAAAATGCGTAAAATGCGATAAAGAAGTTAAATTTAAAGCTTATGATAAAAACACTTCAGAAATTGAAAAATTTAATTTAATACATTGGGATTTATTATATATCGATATTAAATTTAATTGTATATCAGGAGATCATTTTTATTATTATACAATTCCTCAATATTTATCCAATGCTATTAAAAGTGGAGATATGGACATTGTTAAAACAACAAGACTTGAAATAATTAAATCAGTAGAAACAAACAAACCTTTAAAATTAATGAATGACAATGTCTTTCATATGAAAAGACTTGGCCCTCAATATATGTATCCATCAGAACGAGGATGGGGAATTCCTGTTGTTATGCCTGTTATTAAAGACGCATTTCATAATAAAATATTAAAAAAAGCAAATGAAATGATAGCCTTCGATCATATATTACCTTTAAGAATTTTATTTCCATTAGGTACTGGAGATATAAGTCCTCATGCAATAATAAATCTTTCTACATGGAAAAATAAAATAGAACAAGAAATTGTTAAATGGAAAAGTGATAATAATTATATATCAATAGTTCCTTTACCAATTGGTATGGTTAATTTTAGTGGAGATGCTAAAGCATTGATGGTTACTCCTGAAATTAAAGCTACTGAAGATACAATTATTACAGGAATTGGAGTTATTCCTGAAATAATAAAAGGAGGGGCTTCATGGTCAGGAAGTAATGTTTCTCTTAGAATAGTTGAAAATACATTTATTAATCATAGAAAAGGTGAAGACGATTTATTACAATGGGTTATAAAAAAAATATCAACATATATTAATAAAGTTCCATGTAAAGTAAAAATGTCTGATTTTAAAATGGCAGATGATTTACAAAAAAAACAAATGTTATTACAATCAGCTATGGGATCACCATCGACTACATTAATATCAAAATCAACAATGACAAAAGAGTTAGGGTATGAACCTCAAAAAGAATATGAATTAAAATTAAAAGAACTCGTTCAAAATATTGAATTACTTATTCGTGAAAGTGAAGGAAATGCTGAATCTCAGGGAGCAGCGACTGTTATTGGAGCTATGTATAATGCAAATGCTCAAATAGCTGAAAAAGAACGACTTGAATCAAAAGAAAGAGAAATGCAGACCAAACGTAATAAAGAAGACCAAATAAGAAATGCTGAGAGTGCCGATGTTGTTGCTCAAGAAATAGATACTATAGGTTATGAAAAAGGTTATCCGCCAGGAATAATAGAGTTGCCTCAATTAATAATGTTAATTACGCAACGTTTTGTTAATCTTATTAAAGCAGATATAAATGAATTTAAATTACGTATGTTAACTATGAAAAATTCAATGCCTGCATTGTATGAAATAATTTATAATAATTTAAAAGAAATGAATCTTATAACTGCAGATTTAATTCCAGATTTAGGTGTAGCTCAAAAATATACTCCTGGAGAGATTCCTACGTATATACAGGGCGATACTTATGCATCAAGTGAACCAAACCCTGTTGAAATGGGATTGTCTCCTGGTGAAGCTAATACAAGCATTAAATACAATAAGCCACTTCCTGAAGCTAGACCTCCAGTTTCACCAAACGCTCCTATTTAATAAAATCTCTCTTTTTTTTAGTTATTAACCGTTATTATCTGGTATAACTATAATGTTAATGGAATTTACCATTAACAATTCAAGGAGTAGATTATGAGATATAGGGCATATCGCATATTGAATGGAAGTCAAGAGTCTGAGTCAATAATATTTGATTCTAAAGAGAAAATGGTAGAGTATTTTGATGGCGTTTCCACCGCGGCGTGGGATTATGAAAAAGTGGAAGAAAAGAACGGTTTTGAGAAATTCAAAATTGAACGAATCCCATACACGTTCAAATTCTCCCCATCACGGGGAGAAAAGTTATACCAGGATATACCTCACATGGGGGAGTGGTGGCCTGTAGTGCCTAATAGTACATTTGAGGGAGCAGGTGGTAGCATTCTCTTTAGTCGGTGCCGGCACGCTGTCGTTGTGGACAGTGATGGGCAATGGATTTACATTGCCACTGGTTTGTGCAACTTTATATCAGTTGCATAAACCAAAAGCGTATTAACAAATACGCTTTTTTTTACCTATCAAATCTTATAGCTAAAAAAAATCTATTAGGTAAAAAACAGCCCCAATAGGGGCTTCTACTAATTTGTATAAGTTATTTTTTTTTTAAATAAACGGAAAACTAACTTGAATATGATGGTATTTTTCACTTTTTACTCCTTTCATTTTTTTAAAAGTAAAAAAAATATGTTAGCTTTCCAGCATTAAAAATATTTAAAATATTTTAATGCGGGCTTAAACAAAAAAAAGAGTCAATCAATTGATTGACTCTTTTATTAATTAAAATTTTTTTTATTTAACTAACTAATATTTCCTTTCATTGCTTGTGAAAGGATTAAACGAATAGTTCCTCCATCTTCATTTGGATAAATAATCTCATTGCTTTTCATAGGACTTCCTCCAGAAACCTTGCGGTACTCATATGCATCAGTACCGTCGGCTCTAAAGTATTGAGATCTTTTATCCGATGGCAGTTGCTCCACCATTTGTTTTATCGTCATTCCAGGGCTTGCCGTTAAGCTATCAAATTCAGGCACACCAAGCCGAATTAGCTGAACTTGGAATTCTCCATTCCCCTTAACGTTTTCCCCAATTATTATAGTATCTCCATCATTCAATACTGTATTATTGCCAACTTTTTCACCACTTCTGGTAATAAGATCGCCAGATTTAATTTGTCTATTGGCAACCTTCAACAAATATTCCACTCTCGGATCTGATGAAACTTCAAAAGATCTTACGTCTGCGCCTAAAGAAACTAACGTTACAATGACCGGACTCTCACTCATAAAAAAACTCCTATGCTATTAATAATGTTTCATTCCCCATAAACATTCTCAAAAAGAACGATTCGGGATACAAAGTAAAAATGAATTCATTCCATATTTTTACTTCAGGTTGATTGCAATATTTTTGATTAAAATGTTGAATCATTTTTGAACATGCTATACTGGCAATATATATTGCCGTAACTACAATTGACTGACTGGTCCCACATAATGACACATCAGCCTCTTCATCTGTACATAATGTTTTTTTCCACGCTTCAACTTCTTCACTGATATGAGGATTAAATGCGTAGATTCGACCTCCGCGTAATCCCATTCTCGTCTCTATTACCATATCAGTGTTAAAGCTATATTTTAGACAATTCTCAAATATTTCTTTCCGACTTTTCATTGTATCGGTTAGCAAAAAAACATAAGTAGATTGAACATCTTTATCTTCAGCAACTACCATTTTATTAAATGTTTGTACTGAAAAATTACACTTACGTTTTATAATATCATTCATAGCCTCAACTTTTGGTTTACCAATATCATGTGGATAAAAACATTGGTTCGCCAAATTATGTTCTTCAACGATATCACCATCGAATAATTTAAGAATGCCTTGTCCATTGTTACTATCTCCCCATCCTAACTGGGCAAGTGTTAAAGCGATATTACTTCCAGTAGCTCCGACCCCTACCAAGGATATACTTTTATTTCCAAAATTTTTTGGATTCATTAACTTTAACTGACTATTATAAATCATAATTACTCCCATTATTTTTTAAATTATAATTTATAATATTTTTCGTATTAAAATGATATAATAATTTTTTATATTCTTTTGCTTCTATTATTTTATTATCATAATAAAATACTATTTGCTTTTTATTATCAATAATTTCAATTTTACTACTTAATTTTGATTCATCCAATTCATCTAATGATTTATCTAATTTAAAATCTGATTTATCTAATTTATTTATTTTATTATTAATTTTAGATTGAGAATAATTAAAATCATTATATCTACTTCTATTAAATAAAAATTCTTGCGATATATTAGAATTTATATTATTATCAAAATTATCTTTATTTATATTATTATCAAAATAATCTTTATTTATATTATTATCAAAATAATCTTTATTTATATTATTTTTAATATTTATTTTTTTTAATTGTAAAACTTTATTTACAATCTTATTGTAAATAGACAAATCTGATGTAGATTCTAAAATTGCATTTATAGTTTTTGTAATTGAATCACTTTCATTCAGATTGCATTCATTTATTATATCTTTTATTTTATTTATTTTCTTTAAATTATCTTCTTGGTTGTCTTTTTCAACAACCCAATTAATATTGTCAAATCTTATATTTTTAGATGGATCAAAAAAAGAAACTGACATTTCTTTTTCATCACATATAACCCTTATTAAATAAGAATTTGTGCTTTTAATCCTATCCATGGTTTGATACTCATCCTGGTCGGTTGGGCTTGTACCAGACATATGTTTATGACCCCATAATCTTATTTTATTTATTTCATCAAACCTATTCTTCTCAATCATAAACTGAACCAACTCGTATTCACCAGTAGAGCTAATTGTACATGTTCCACAATCGGCTTCTGAGTGTTTTGGATAGTATACTCTATCAATATAAAATTGATAATCCCCAATCTCATTGACAGTTGCATAAAACCCAACTTCATGATTATGATTTTCAATTAAAGCGCTAATCCACATCATAGACTTTTTACTAAAAATAATAGTTGGAGCAACTTTATTTTCAGTAATCAATTGTTTATATGTGGTATTTATATTTTTTTTCTTAAAATTTATCATATTAACCCCTTAACCCCCTATACAGCATTAGGAAAATATACTATTTGTTGCCCCAACTCATCATTTATATTAGGCTGGGTTATAAACCTTATTACGACATCATATATCATCGGAATATCTTTTAAAGCGAATGCTTTAATCAATGACTCCAATACTATATCCCCAAGACACATTGATCCATTTCTAAGTACATGACCACATTCCAAAACTCTGCCTACGTCATCAAATCCCCTACTCAGATTATGAATTGTTATAAAATTATTTGTAGTATGTAAATCTCCAAAAAATAATAAAATGTTTATTCCAATTCTCATTCTACCTATTTTTCTATGAAATAATTCCCCATTATTATCTATCATTCTTTCTTGAGTAATTAATTCTTTTGTAACAATTACAATTTCATCATTAGTAAAATATATTTCTTCTACATTTTCGATATTTTTTAACTTATTAATATCATTGACAAATTTTTCAATGATTTTATTGCTATTTATACCTACAATACAATCACTAATTGATTGTTCTATTGCAATTAACTCAGAAATTAATTTTTTCTTTTTATTTTCAAGATCCTCAAGACGCTTTGAGGTAGAAATTGTTTCTTTAAATATTTTTGAAATGTGAATTTTTAATTTATCATCAAAAAGAGTTAATTTATTAACACCTTCATCTTCTCTATATCCATCTTCAAAATAAATATTTTCTTTTTCTTTTTCTCCTCCTTCTTCTTCTCTTTCTCTTTCTTCTCTTTCTCTTTCTTCTTCTCTTTCTTCTTCTTCAAACACATTTTTTTCTTCATTTGGTTCTTCTTCATCTGAATTTGAAATCAAATCTTTCATATAAATTTCATATGGATAATTATTATCAACAATATTTAAATCTTTAATTATTTTTTCTATTTTAGAATCATATTTAATCAATATATCCATAAACTCTTTCATTGATACACTATCAACAGATAGTGTCACTTTCTCATCATAAAAATTTAAAATAGTAGAAATTTTAAAAATATCTTGCGATATTTTAGAAAAATCAACTAATTTTCTTTCTATAGTAACGATAATTTTCATAAAAAACCTTTCTTAAATTTAAATTTTTATAGGTATAAAATCTCTTATTTTATCATCAAAAACTTTTTCCTTTTCAGAAATTTTGTACATAGTATTATAATCTAGCAAATCATCATCCTTTAATGCAATTTCTTTAGTAACTTCTGGCCAATTCACTACATACTTACCAGCCGCATCACTTGTATTTACAGATTCAAGAAATATAATAATTTGATAAACTAGAGAATAAAGATCTCTATTTCTATAAGAAGTTATCAATTGATTTCCAAGATTTCCATGGCAAATTCTACCATCACTAAAAACATGAGGGGCATTCATGTTATTCTCGTAACCATTAATAGTATGTTTAGTATTGACAATCTTAATTGTATTATTTTCATCGTATTTATTCGAATTTATTCCTATTGTTATTAGAAAAGTTCCAATATCATACCATTTATCACCAACATTAACATATAAATTTTTAGTATTAATATTAACAGTATCGTCTTTCAGTGATATAGATAAAACTTTTTTTAAATTTAAACATTCATCATATGATGATAAAGCTTTTTCTTTTTGTTTAACTATAAATTCATCAAAATCAAAATGACTTATTTTTTCCATAGTTCTATCCATAAGTTTTGAATATTCCAATGCTTCATTATAACTTTTTAAATATTTTAATCTATATTCATTATAAATTTCTTTTAAATCTGAAATATATTTTGTACTATTATCTATAACGTACTCAACATATTTTTCTCTATCTATAATATTTTTAGACAATATATAATTTTTATCAATTTCAAAAATTTCTTTTAATGTATATTTTTTTAAATATCTATTTGAAAATTCTTTAAAAATTAATTTCATACATAAATTATGATTTTCTTTTAACAATTTATCACTTTGTAAAATAGCTACATTACTAACAATTGGTATCATAAAAAATACCATATTTTCTTTTTGAATTCCCCATATTAGGTTGGAAATATGATCCTTATAAACCATATTAAAATTATTAAATGATGAAATTTCTTTTGATTTATTTTTTAATACGAATATACTATATAATTCGTAACCAAAACAATTTATATTAACATTTCTACGTTCAACACAGTCAAATCCAATAGTATTATAATTAAATGCATATAAAGAATAGTTCATTCTTTCAATAAAAAAAAATAAAATATTTTTTTTTATTTCTTGAACTATATTTATATCAAAATTATTATTTAAATATGTTGCTATATCATGTATAAATCTAAATTCAATAATAATAATATGTTTTTTAATATTTTCAGCAATAGATTTTATTTCATAAAAAAAATCTTTTAAATATTCAGAATCTACTTTAGTTAAAAAATATGTAACTAAATATGAAGAATCTTCATAATTTCCAAGATTTTTTTCATCAATAGAGTATTGTTTTTTATATAAATCAATAAGTAAATAGTTATTTATATTTTTTAATACTTGAAATTTAAAATTAATTATTTTATCTTCTTCAGGTGATGCCATTTTAATAACATTTATATTATCAACATTATTTACAGATTCTAATTCAGGGGATGCCGTTTTAGTAACATTCATATCATCATTTTCATTAGTTATATTTTGTAAATTTATTTTTTTATTTATTTGGTAAATAATATCAAGTTTAAACCTTGTCGCGCTTGTATTTATACATATAAAATTATATAAATTGCAATGCTGATCAGATGGTACTAACTCAAACAAATCATTATCATAAACCCAAAATGGATGTATGATAACTTTTAAACCAACTACATTGGAATTTATTATTTTTATATAATCATCAACTATATTTGTATAATCAGTACATAATGAAATTACATTTTTTACTTCATCGTAATTGATTATTGTTTTAATAAAATCAATTAATTTTAATGTATCGCCTTCACTAATTATTGCTAACTCATTACCAGAGTTTAACGAATATGGAACATAGTCAATATTAATACTTTGAGCTAACCACTTTTCACAAAAAGCAAACATAGTATTCATAGCATATCCTTATTTAAAAAAAAATAAATTTTCATTACAATTATTATTACATAAAATTATAATAAATCACACGTTATAATGAATTTTTATTAATTTACTTTAGAGAATTTAAAAAATTAAGCCCAAGAAAGATTTTAATATTATTCCACCTATCGATGGAATCACATGAAAAAGCTTTAGATCCGCAATCATTTAACTTTTTTATTTTATATTCCTGTAATTTACTTGGAACCTTTCCTGGCTTTTTTACTTCAATAAATACCGCCCCGGTAATTTTTGTAGTAAAGAAAATATCCAATTCACCGGAATCACTTGACTTTATTAATTTAAAACATTCACAATATTTTCCATAAGATCGTAAATCTTTTAAAATAATATCCTGAATTTTTTTTTCTTTCATAGTTTTTTAACTTGGAACAAAAACCATTGAATGACTATTACCTTTACTGGATATTATATAACCTTTATGAACACAGGTTATATTAAAATATCTATTAAAACGAATTGTTTCTCCAATTTTCATTTTAGAAATATTTTTTTCAATATCTATTGGATCCATATTAAATTTTTCATTTTTTTTTTTGGAAATTTCAATATAATTATTTATTTTATTTTCTATCAAGCTGGATCTATCTATTACATGTAAATTTCCAGTTTTTTCATTTTCTAAATCAACCAAATCCGATACTGCATACTCAAGAGCACAATTCAATTCTTCATTTGTCATAAATTTTTCCTTATTAATAATTATAATAAATCCCAAAAATTATCATTTAAAATGCTAATATATTTTTTAGGTATATCTATTTGATTTTCAATAAACTGATTAAATTTTTCTTTAATATCTTTTTCTATATTTGTATCATTTAAAATATTGCGACTTCTAATTTCAGAAAATAAACTATCTCTATATTTGCTTTTAGAAATTGAAATAGCCCTTTCTATCAGGGCTAATTCTTCTTCAGAAATTAAATAATATTTCATTTTATAATCCTTGCGAGAGAAAACCCCGACCCTTGTGGTCGGGGATGAATCGAGCCATTATTAT
>Ga0315284_10000893_pt1 | contig 41027 bp, 40 predicted proteins | sample YL17G09_16_MG_FD_203696 | JGI IMG/M metagenome (GOLD analysis project Ga0315284, IMG submission 203696) | Sediment microbial communities from Yellowstone Lake, YNP, Wyoming, USA - YL17G09_16 | ecosystem: Environmental > Aquatic > Freshwater > Lake > Sediment | place: USA: Wyoming | collected...
CGTCGAGAGCGGCGTTCGGAAGTCGTGCGAGACGATGCCAACGAAGTCCGTCTTGAGCCGGTCGAGCTCCATGAGGCGCAGATTGCTCTTCTTGATCTGTTCAAAGAGCTTGGCGTTGCGAATCGCGCTCCCGATTTGATCGCAAAGGGTCTTGAGCACAACGACATCAGTTTGATCGAATGCGTAGAGCTTGGTGTCCTCGACGTTCAGCACTCCGATCACCTCCGTGTCGATCACGATAGGAAGAGCGAGCTCAGAGTTCGTGTTGTGATATTGGTACGCGACGTAGCGGGAATCCAGCGACACATCGTTCGCGAGGACATGCTGTCCATGCTCCGCGACCCAGCCGATGATCCCCTGGCCGACCTTTTGCCGATAGCCGTGCGGCAGAAAATCGATGTAATTGCCGGAGTGTGCGGTGAGGACGAGGTCGTTCTCATCGCGGTTCACCAGGAAAATTGTGACATCAAAATACTGGAAGTTCTTCTGAATCGCGTCCGAGGCCGAGCTCATGAGCTCATCGATATCGAGGGAAGAAGTCAGTTTGCTCCCAACCTCATTGACGAGGGCGATCTGCGCCACACGCCTCTGCGCGCGCTCCAGCTGGCTTGTATGTCGCAGTGCAATCCCGATTTGGAGGCTGAGCAGCTGGGCCAGCCACAAGTCAGGATCGATGAACGCGCTGGGTTTGGAAGAACCGAACAACAACGCGCCGAGAATTTCATCGTTCGTCTGCACCGGCACAATCAGGAGCGACCTGATCCCCAAGTCCTTCAGCTTCCCTTCGAGCGCCGCGTGGAATGAGGGTGCAGAATCGATATCGACGACGATCCCCGCCGTGTTCTGAATCGCCCAGCCCGGCATGCCAACGTCCACAGAGAAATGCTTGTGGTCAAGTTCGATGGCGTCCATCAACGGCGAGAGGGTGTTGATGACGTAATGAGTCTTGCTCTGGCTCAGCAAGCTCACAAAGGCGCACTCGCCATCGATCAGCCGCTTCACATCCTCTTTCAGAATCCGTATGATTTCCTCGCGCGATCGTGCAGCATCGATCTTCAATGACAGATCGCTCAGCATGTTCACGCGCGTGTTGAATTCGTGCGCCTCCAACAGGCGCGTACGCATTTCCTCCGGCGAGAGGAATTCGATGTTTTCGGGGGTTTGCCAGTCTGGTGACATGAATCGCTTTATCGAAGGTTCCACTCTTGACCATCCAAAATGTGAGAATCCATCCTACGCACCTATGATGATGTGATCCTGGCGAATTGCTCGTTCCCGACACGCAGAGGGCTTTTCCATTCCTCAGCGAGCATGCCGTACACAATATGATCGACATAGTGGTTGTACAGCCACTCGGCATCCCGCAACAGCCCTTCCTGTTGGAATCCCAGTCGCTCGGGAATGCCTCTGCTCTTGAGGTTTCCAACGGCACATCGAATCTCCACACGGTGCATGCTCCAGCTCTCAAACGCATACTCAACCAGCGCGCTGCATGATTTTGTCATCATGCCGCGACCCTGGTAGTACTCCCCCAGCCAGTATCCGATGTTCGTGGAACGGTTCATCCAGTCGTGGTGATGATAACCGATGACCCCGACCAGTCGCTCAGCGTGCCAGATGCCCATCTGAAAACCCGCGTTTGCGGCGAGCTGCCGCAATGCCGACTCGATGAATGTGCGCGTATCGCTGACACTCTGAGTCGCGTCCAGCCACGGGAGCCATTCACGAAGATAGCGGCGACATGAATCTGTGAGCGCAAACAGTTCCTCGGCGTCGTGGAGGTCCAGCGTCCTGAGGCGTAGGCCTTCTTCAACGGGCAACGTGATCATGTGTCCTCTCTATTCATCGACCAGAACGTCGAACCGGACAACATCATATCCTTTTTTCGCATCGAGGAAGGAGTACACGACTCCGACAAAAGCACTCACCATCCCCACGAGGAACATTAATGTGATCAGAACATTTGATCGAAGCACTTCGCTGAAGAAGCTTACCCCGATCAGCAGCGACGTCACGATAAAGAGAGCGATTCCACCGGTGTAACACATCACCGAGTTACGCACGAGTCTTGCCCGCACCATGAGATGCTCGATTTGCCGAGCAACACTCTCCAGCCGCAGATTCTCCTCGAATGTTGGCTCTCCAGCCTTCTTCATCAGCTTTCGCTTCTCGTCGTTGGTCAACCTGATTCTATTGAGCACCATCGAGTACTTGTTGCTGGTTGCAAGCAAGAGAAGACCACAGGCGTTGATCATCACTGCCGGCGCCAGGATAAGCTGGATAACTTGAATGACAGAATGACTCTCACCGATACCGGATTCCATTGCCACCGGCTCCTTGGACCACATGGAGAGCTACGCCCGGACGACCTCGCCCATTACAAACGGCCGTTCCCGCTTTCGTTTGAGCACCGCTAAGACTCGGTCCGCATCCGCCGGAGGAACGATCAGAATCAGTCCCACGCCGAGGTTAAAGATCCTTCGCATCTCCTCTTCCGGCACGTTTCCGGCTTCTTGAATAATCCTGAAAATCGCCGGCCGTTCCCACGCATTCCAGTTGATGTTTAGCCGAAAACCCTTCGGGATCACCCGCATCGTGTTCCCTTCAATGCCACCCCCCGTAATGTGGGACATGGCGTGCATTCGAAATGTCGATAAGAGCGGGTGTACCACCTTCAGATAAGAACGGTGAACTGCCAAGAGAGTTTCGCCCAGTGTGGCGCCTAGCCTGTCCATATACTGATCCAGCCGAAATCGTTCAAGTAAAATGGAACGGGCAAGAGAATATCCGTTGGTGTGCAAACCTGTCGACGGGAGGGCAATCAGCACATCGCCGCGCTTGACGTTCTTGCCGTCGACGATTCTGCGTTCGTCCACGACACCGACGATCGTGCCGGCGATATCGTACTCTCCCTCGGAGTAAAAGCCGGGCATTTCCGCCGTTTCTCCCCCAACGAGCGAGCATGCATTTTCCTTGCATGCGCGAACGATGCCGGAGATCACCTGAGCAGCGACAGAGGGAGCAAGTTTTCCCGTTGCGAAGTAGTCAAGGAAATACAATGGGCTCGCTCCGCAGACAAGGATGTCATTCACGCAGTGATTGACCAAATCCTGACCGACCGTGTCGTGCTTGTTCATCGCGAACGCAATTTTCAGCTTCGTGCCGACACCGTCGACGCTCGACACGAGAACCGGCCTTCGGATACTGCGAAAATCTGCGCGATAGAATGCGCCGAACGCTCCAATGTCGGCGAGAACATTGCGTGTGAACGTGGATCGGACATCCTTCCTGATCCGCCGGACAAGCTCCTCGCCCGCCTCTATGTCAACTCCCGCATCTTTGTACGTCTTCGTCGGCATCATCAGGATTCGAAATCAGCATTCTCAAGATACCTGTTTTTCTTCATGTGAACAAGAATTATTTTGTGCGATGTTCCAAGATGAATGACGGTTGCTGGAGATCGATGACGATCGAGTTCGCGAAGAAAGTCTCGATTCAAGCTCTGCGGAATCTCCTCAGGAAGCAGACCCTCGCGTTAGCCCGCGATGTCTCGTTTAGTCCGTTTCTTGACGACGGAGAGAAGTCCTTGCGAAAATCGTGGAGCTTGACTATATTTCTGCGCCAAACGACAGCCGGGGATTCCTCAAGCGAATCGCATGCCAAGCGCCTCTATCAACGGGAGTGATGAACAGATTGAGATTCGGAAGATTTTCTGCATCGGGAGAAACTACGCCGAGCATGTCAAAGAGATGAAGGCTGCCATCCCGACATCACCCGTTTTCTTTCTCAAACCTGCAACAGCCGTCGTTCGCGACGGGGGAGTGATCAGTTTACCGCACATTTCCAAAGAGCTTCATCACGAAGTCGAGATGACGGTGCTGATCGGTGAAGGTGGGAGGAACATTTTTCGCGGGAATGCGCTTAACCATGTGGTCGGATATGGTGTGGGGCTCGATATGACGTTAAGGGATATCCAGAGCGAAGCGAAGAAACAAGGTTTGCCCTGGACGCTGGCCAAGGGGTTCGACACCTCAGCCCCGATCTCTCCATTTGTCTCGGCGGACACGGTCACGGACCCGCACGATCTCGACATTCAGCTCACCGTCAACGGAACACGTCGGCAGCATTCCAACACGAAATACTTCATCTTCAAGGTCGATGAGTTGATCGCGTACATCTCGCAATTTTTCACATTCGAACGCGGCGATATCATCTTCACCGGAACACCTGAGGGCGTCGCTTCAACTGTCCCCGGAGATCGCCTGGAGGCCCAGCTCTGTACCCCTTCCGGCACCGTGCTCACCTCCCTCAGAGTGGGCGTTCAGTAACGACACGCGCTGATGAACAAGTTCAGACAGTTCCTGGCTAATTATCAAAATGCCATTCTCGCGTGGCTCCTGATTGCTCTTTTGGTCGCTCTCGGATTCTACTTTGGCGTTGACAAGAGCATCCTCGCATTTGTCGTCCTGATGGTAGGCATCTTTGGCCAGGCCTTCGCTGCCCTCATCGCATGGATCGGACTCGTTCCCATCATAGGACCGATTGTCGCACATGTCCTTTCGCTTCCATTTATCTGGCTATTGAACGGTGTTGGGTACCTTGTCTCGATCGTTGCGATCAAGCGCGGGTACTCCAAGGATGTCCTGAACTACCGCGTATTGACGGTCACTCTCCTCGCCGGTCTTACACTTGGCTACATCTTGGGCAAGCTGATCTAGAGAGCGTTCACAATCGAAAAAGGGAAGACTTGAGCTTACTCTCACCCAACCTTCCGCTGCTCATCCTGCTCGGCTATCTCGCGACAGCGTTTTCCGGATTCTCGTCAGAGGGTGCACCGCCCTCTCGCGTGGACCGTTTCCCCAATTCTCGAATTGATGAGATCTATGCCCCGTTTGATACGCTGCGGACCGATCTCGAGGATTATCTCTGGCCGACCAATGCGAGCACGGTCCTTACATCGTCTTTTGCCGACTATCGGCGAACGCATTTCCACGAAGGCATTGATATCTCAACGAACAATCAGAAGGGGTATCCGGTGTACGCGTCCCGCGGTGGTTATGTGTCTCGGATTCACGTGTCACGCCGGGGCTACGGGAAAATGCTCTACCTCCGCCACCACGACGGCTTTGTGACAATGTATGCGCATCTGCAGAGGTTCAAGGATTCCATCGAGGTTTACGTCAAAAAATTGCAGAAAACCAACAGGGCGTACTCGCTTGAGATCGATCTGGACAGGGCGATGTTCCGTGTCGCCAAAGGAGAGGTCATTGCATACTCAGGAGACACAGGGACCGGCTCGGCCCACCTGCACTTCGAGCTTCGGGATTCTTCGATGAATGCAATCAATCCCTTCCTCTCTCCTCAGTTCTCCCCTCTCCTCCATGACAAGGTGCCCCCCTTGTTCCACATGGTCGCCTTCACTCCGCTTGACCGGTCATCGCGTGTGCACGGGAAGAGCCGAGTCTGGATCGTGAACGCCAAGCGAGAGAGGCGAGGAGAGTTTCACGTCGATGGCCGCGTGAGCCTGAAGGGGAAAATCGGAATCAGCGTTCGAGTAACCGACCAATCGGACATGCTCAAGTACAGGACAGGCCCTCATCGATTTGAGATGTATTTGGACGGAGAACAGATACTCACTTCGGCAAAGAACTTCATTCCTGAGAATGAGGCGCACCAGGTTGCCGCTTACTACGACCGATCTTCTCCCCTCAGGAGGATGGGGCGGTTCGAGAAATTGTACATCGAGTCAGGCAATCGTCTCCCCTTCTATCACCGTCTGCCCGAAGGATCCGGGTTAATCGACACATCCACCCTTGAACCAGGATCACACGAACTCACCATTCATACCTGGGACCTCGCCGGAAACCGATCAGTATTAGGAGTAATCTTGTTGACCGGGGTGTTAATTCGTCAGTGAGTGAATGCGTCCGGAACGAACAGAACCCGCTTCAAGCGTGTGCCCTTCCGAATCCTGCGCTACCCCATTCCGAATGATCTCTTGACCGCCGAACCTCGCATCGTTGATTTCCAGACGGATTTTTTGTTTATTCCATTGAGAGGCGCTGTTCAATCGGCAATCATTGTGCATGGGGATAAATTGTGATGAGCAAGCATACGATGCTCCTCGTCGTGAGTTTCCTTGTGACAGCGTTCTTCGGCGGCTGTCAGGATCGTGGGAACCCGAGCGGCAATGGGCGCGTCCCTGCCGGATCATATCGGTACGAAGGATATGATTCAAAAGGGAATTCGATCGTTGTAGGGACCATGTCTTTCTCCTTTGTCGACAGCGTTTCAATCAGAGGTGAGTGGGCATTGGAGAAAAATGGCCCCTCGGACAACATCGGCCCTCAGATCGGAGCGGGTCAGCTCACGGGCAGGGTTGATGACCAGGTTGTTTCCATCAATCTCAATCCGGGCTGGGTGGACAACAACGTTGTTCTGCAAGGCAGCTTCGAAAACGAGCGCCTGCGAGGAAAATGGAGCTGGATAACGTTTGCTGGGCCGACGACTGAAGGGACATTCGACGCTACAAAGATCAACTGAGGCGACGGATCAAACGGGCGTGGTCCTGATCAGGGTAGCTTTCTGAGCTACCTTTTTGTTTCCCGAATATTTGCGCACGCACTTCCGAAATGAAAGAACTCCCGAAAGCGTACAATCCGAAAGACGTTGAAGACAAGTGGTACCGGTATTGGGAATCGCACAACCTCTTCCACGCAACCGTCGATATGCGAAAGACGCCGTACACCGTCGTCATCCCTCCCCCCAATATCACCGGGATTCTCACGATGGGCCACGTTCTCAACAACACGATCCAGGACATTCTGATTCGCTGGAAGCGTATGCAGGGATACGAGGCGTGCTGGATTCCGGGCACGGACCACGCCGGGATTGCGACCCAGAACGCGGTTGAGAACGCGCTCGCAAAGGAGGGTCTGAAACGGCATGATCTCGGGCGCGAGAAGTTCGTTGAACGCGTGTGGCAGTGGAAAGAGCAGTACGGCGGAACGATCATTAAGCAGTTGCGAAAGCTCGGCGCATCGTGTGATTGGGAGCGAGAGCGGTTCACGCTCGACGAAGGACTATCGCAAGCCGTGAAGGAAGTGTTCGTCAGGATGTTTGAGAACGGGCTGATCTATCGTGGAAAATACATCGTCAATTGGTGCACGTTCCATCAGACGGCCCTCAGCGACGATGAAGTCGACTATGTGGAGACCGACGGAAACCTCTGGCATATCAGATATCCGATTGAGGGATCAAGCGAATTCGCCGTCGTCGCGACGACACGTCCTGAGACGATGCTCGGGGATACAGCGGTCGCCGTCAGCCCCCGCGATGAACGCTACAGGGAGCTCGTCGGGAAGCATGCGATCCTTCCTCTCGCCGGCAGGAAGCTCCCCATCATCGCCGACGACTATGTGGACGAGACCTTTGGGAGCGGGATGGTGAAGGTCACACCGGCGCACGATCCGAACGATTTCCTCATCGGCCAGCGGCATCATCTTGAGCAGGTCAATATTCTTGACGAGAAGGGCTACCTGAATACGTCCGTACCGAAAAAGTATGTCGGGATGGAGCGGTTCGAGGGTCGCAAACAGGTTGTCAAAGATTTGGAAGCGCAAGGATATCTGTTGAAGGTCGAGCCGTACACCCACAACGTCGGAAGGTGCTATCGGTGCCACACCGTCATCGAGCCGTACCTCTCCGACCAATGGTTCGTACGAATGAAACCCATAGCGGAGCCGGCGCTGCGCGTGGTGCGCGAAGGCAAGATCCGTTTTCATCCCGACCGGTGGGAAAAGGTGTACGAGCATTGGATGACGAATATCCGCGATTGGTGCATCTCGCGACAGATCTGGTGGGGGCATCGCATTCCTGTGTACTATGCTCCTGATGGACGGTCCACCGCCGCGCGCAATGAGACCGAAGCGCGCACAAAACTCGGCGTGAGCCCCGATACGCCCATCCGACAGGATGACGATGTCCTTGACACGTGGTTCTCGTCCTGGCTCTGGCCATTCTCTCTCCTCGGTTGGCCGCGCCAAAGCGAGGATCTTCGCTACTTCAACCCAACCGATACGCTCGTGACCGGTCCAGACATCATCTTCTTCTGGGTTGCACGGATGATCATGGCAAACATCGAATTTCTGAAGGGCGAATCCGGCCACGATGGTCAACCACGGACAAAGGATGAGGATCTCGTTCCGTTCCGCGATGTCTACTTCACCAGCATCATCCGCGATGCGCAAGGCCGGAAGATGAGCAAGTCCCTTGGCAATTCTCCCGACCCCCTCGATGTGATCGAAAAGTACGGGGCAGATGCGCTCCGCTTCACCGTGGCCTTTCTCTCTCCACTTGGTCAAGATGTGCTCTTCTCCTCGGAGATGTGCGAGATCGGCCGCAACTTCGCGAACAAAATCTGGAACGCGGGACGATTCTTGATGCTGAACAAGGCCGAACTGGAGGTCGGCGTAAAAGATTTGGAGATCGAAAACCTGACAGAAGAACATTTGGATCTCTCCGATCGATGGATCTTGTCAAGACTCCATCACGCGAGCAGAGACTTCAACTCTTCTCTCGGCGAATTCCATCTCAATGATTCGAGCAAGATTCTGTATGATTTCATCTGGCACGACTTCTGCGATTGGTATGTTGAGCTCGTCAAGACCCGGTTGTACGGCGACGAACCGGTCGCGGTGAAACGCATCGTGTTGAGGCGAGCGCTCTGGATTTTCGACCATGCGCTGCGGCTCTTGCATCCCATGATGCCGTTCGTCACGGAGGAATTGTGGCAGCATCTGGCGGACCGCAAGGGGAAAACGATCATGCGCGCTGCGTTCCCAACTGTGGATCAGCGCTGGATCGATCAGAAAACTGAAGATGACATGGCGTTCATCCAGGACGTCATCAATGCTGTGCGCAACATTCGCGGGGAGAACAACATCTCCCCGTCGAAGAGCATCACCGTGCAAGTCCGCTACCCTGACAATGCACGGGCGGCTATTGTCAACACGTATGGGAGCTATCTGAAGAAGCTCGCCCGGGTTTCAGCGATCGATTCGCTCGCGACGTCGGCAAAACCGAAGCTCGCATCGAGTGCTGTCGTCAACGGGACCGAGATTTTTGTCCCGCTCGAAGGATTAATCGATCTCAACGCCGAACGCACTCGCCTTGAGAAGGAAATCGCCCGCCTGCAACAGGCACTTGAGGGCATCGAGCGCAAGCTCAACAACGCATCATTCGTTGAACGGGCACCGAAGGAAGTTGTCGAGCGAGAACGGGAGAAACAGGCAAGCTTTAAGACAAACATCGAGAAGCTTATAACCAACCTGGCGCAGCTGTCAGCGTGATCGACAGTTCACAGTTTAGAGTTCTGGGTTCACGGTTTCATGTTCACGTCTCACGTTTCACTTCTCACTTTTTACCAATAGCTTTCCTCTAGGCGATATGGTCCCTCAGACTTCTCTTTATCTTGGAGAGCTTCGGTGCAAGTCGGCGCACGGTCCAAGCAAGGTCGAGCTCATTACCGACGCTCCGACGGATAATCTCGGCCGCGGAGAGAGTTTCTCGCCGACCGATCTGGTAGTCACTGCGCTCGCGACGTGTAAGTTGACGACGATGGGCATTGCTGCCCAGCGCGACGCCGTTTCGCTGAACGGGACAAAGGTCTACGCCGAGAAACATATGAGCACCGATGCGCCGCGACGAATAGTGAAGATTATCGTGAAGGTCGACTTCACTTCCGGCATCCCTCGCGATTATCGACCCATGCTGGAGCGGACGGCACGGATGTGCCCCGTAGCAAAAAGCATTCATCCAGATATCAACGTCGATGTGACCTTTTCGTATCCTGACTGAAGGATCCCCCGGCGTTCGAAGGGGCTCACCGCAGTAGCATGGTGGGCGAGTCTTGGAGACAACCATGAAAGTGCCCTGGGTTTTTCTCGTACTCATCCTCTCCTCTCTCGTCATCTCTTCTTGCGCTCCATCTGTGTACAAAGAAGTCTACCCGACCCTTCTGGACGGCAGATACGATTCAGAGTTCCCGTACCGAGGCTGCTCCAAACAACTGGAAGAAATAAGCGAGAGCGTGAAGCGACTGACGGTGATGGCTCACTACAAATGCTACGCGTTCGCGGTGAGCGATTCAGTGACGCTTTCTGTCCTCACAGCGAAGTTTCTGGAGTCGCAGGTGGCGCAAATGACCTTCCAGGATCACGCGACGGCCGGCACGGCAACTGCAATCTTCAGTGAAAACGGCAGGATAGCGCTGCTCACCTGTGCCCACGTCGTCAATTTCCCTGATACGGTTGTCTCATACTACATCGGAGCTCAACAGAAGCCTTCCCGTTTCATCAAGAGCTATGCGATCAAGACGAATCAGCTCAATTTTCTGAACGAAATCCCCGGCGGAACGGACCTGGAGATCCTCGCCCTTGACAGAACATCGGACATTGCGATCGTCGGACAGAAGCTTCAGCCTCACCAAACCGTCGGCGTCCGCGTGTTCATGTATCCGTTTGGAAGGGCCAAAGAACTGGAATGGGGAACGTTTGTCTACCTCTTCGGATATCCTTCCGGCTACAGGATGATCACGAAAGGGATCGTGAGCAGCCCGAACAGGAGTGGGCAGGGATCGTTCCTTGTTGACGCGGTCGTCTCGCCGGGCTCAAGCGGGGCGATCGCACTCGCCGTTCGCGATGGCATTCCAAACTTCGAGCTTGTCGGGATCGTGAAACTCATTCCGGCACAGTCGTCCTTCGTCCTCTCCCCATCGAAAAGAGAAGGAGACGATGAATACGACCCGGACGAACCGTATCGCGGTGACGTTTTTGTGGAGCGAAAGACTGAAATCCAGTACGGGATTGCCCAAGCAATATCCGCTGAGGCCATTGCCGATTTCATTCGGAAGAACCAACTCCAGTTGGAAGGCAAGGGATATCATCTCGAATCCCTGCTCAGGCCACCGGAAGCTGAAAAAAAGAAATTGTGATGTATGTTGCATGTTGTTCACATATCTCTATAACTATGCCGCCAGCACCGTCCGACCCCCGACTCAGAATCAGGAGAGCAAGAAAAGAAGATGTGCAGTTGATCCTCGGCCTCATCAAAGAGCTCGCTGAGTATGAGCGACTCGCGCATGAAGTCGTCGCAAACGAAGCCATCCTTCGCGAAACACTCTTCGGCGAGCGCCCGTACGCAGAAGTCGTGATAGCTTACGATGATGGTCAACCCGTGGGCTACGCACTCTTCTTTCATTCGTTCTCAACGTTCCTTGGACGACCGGGGATTTACCTGGAAGACGTGTACGTCCGCCCTCCGATGCGAGGGAAAGGAATTGGCAAGGCACTGCTCGTCTATCTTGCTCAACTCGCGAAGGAGCGCAAGTGCGGGAGACTCGAATGGGCGGTGCTCAATTGGAATGAGCCGTCGATCGCCTTCTACGAGAAGCTTGGAGCCGTGCCGATGAGCGAGTGGACCGTGTATCGACTCACCGGCACAGCGCTCGATCGGGTGGCAGAGGACGCGCAGCATCCGCCGACAACGTAATCTTCAAGGCAACCACTCGGATGTCGCCACAGAAGAGATATATCGCACACCTCGATCTCGATTGCTTCTACGTCTCTGTGGAGCGCATCAAGGATCCATCGCTGAACGGAAAGCCGGTCATTGTCGGTGGTTCACCGACTGGTCGAGGCGTCGTAGCGTCTGCATCGTATGAAGCCCGGGCGCACGGAGTCCGCTCCGCCATGTCCACCGCCCAGGCGTTGCGATTATGCCCCGACGCGATCGTTGTCCGGAGCCATTTCGGGGCATACACGACATACTCAAACAAGCTCTACAAGCGCATTCTGGAGCTGGCTCCGGTCGTCGAGCGCGCCTCCATCGACGAGATGTACCTCGATCTGACGGGTTGCGAGGTGCTCTACGGCAACGATCTGCCGGGATTCATCAAGAAACTGCAGAAGGTTGTCCTGAAGGAATTCTACTTACCATGCACGATCTCCCTTGCCTCGAACAAGTCAGTCGCAAAGATCGCGGCGGGAACCGTCAAGCCTGCCGGCGTCATCTATGTTCCCCACGGGACGGAGAAAGAATTCCTTGCCCCGCTGCCGATCGATGTCATCCCCGGCGTGGGGAAAAAGACGAGCGAGATCCTGAGGCGGAAGGGATTCAAGCTCGTCGGTGACCTGCAAGCCGTGTCCCAGAAGCAGGTTGTCAACATCCTCGGCAAGTATGGACTCTGGATCCACGACGAAGCGAACGGACTGGGATCGGAACACCTCACGACCGAGCATGCGCGCAAGAGCATCGGGAACGAAGAGACCTTTTCCCACGATATTGCTGACCGAGAGGAGCTAGGAAGAATCCTCTATTCCCTCGTTGAGAGTGTGTGTTCCTCCCTCCGCTATCGCCACCTCAAGGCACGGACCTTCACGCTGAAATTGCGCTATTCCGATTTCCACACGATCACGCGAGCGGAGACAATCACCTCAACGCACGATGACGCGACTGTCTTCCAGACCATGAACCAGCTTCTGAACTCCGCTTACATCCGTCGTCTCCCCATCAGGCTCCTGGGCGTGAGAGCATCTCACATCGTCGACCTGACGCAACTCGAGCTTGAATTGTTCCCCGACGACCAAAAACGCTCCCAGATGCTCGAGGCAATTGACAAGATCCGAAAGAAATATGGAGACGAGGTGATTCACGTGGGTAAGGTGTAGCGGGTCCCTTCTTCTGGACGGCGGCTTCCCGCAGCAAAACCTCTTGTGGGACCTTCAAAAGCGCGTGGCATTTGTGTTTCTAGCGAGCGGGAGAACCGCGAAGTATCCTGGCCGGAAGGAGAAAGATTGCTTTCAGCAACTGAAACACCGCATCGAAGGTAATTCCGATGAGACGGAAGGGCAGTAGCAGAAGCCACACAATGGGGTACAGGAAGAGAGCCAGCAGCGCGAGCGGCCAGCACAGAACGAGCAGAATCATCCAGAGTAAGAACCTGATCATCGTTGTTCCCCCTTTTCCGACTACGTCTCTTCCTGCCTAGAAGTTGCATACGGACACAATGAAACCCTTCTCCGTGTCCCGACACAATATGATTGACCACGCGTGCTTTTTTTCCTAATATTGGCTACCACGCTCGCTGATGCTCACCAAACCTCGAACATGCTATGCCCCGTGTAGAGCTTGAGTTACCAGAGCGATTTCAGTTCGTCACCGAAATTCCCCTTCGCATCACTGACATCAACTATGGGGGCCATCTGGGCAATGACGCGCTCCTCTCCTTGCTCCACGAATCTCGGGTGCAGTTCCTGCGTCAGTACGGCTTCACAGAAATGAACGTCGACGGGCGAAGCATCATCATGACGGATGCGGTACTTGTTTACAGGTCGGAGGGTTTCTACGGCGACGTCGCACGGATTGAGATCGCGGTCAGCAATATGCAATCGCACGGATGCGATTTCATCTACAAAGTGACGAACAAGGAAACCGGAAAGGAACTGGCGCGGGCGAAGACAGGGATCCTTTTCTATGACTACGCAGAGAAAAAGATTCTCCAGGTTCCGAAGAAGTTCAAGAGCCTCTTTTCGAGCAACATGTGAGAGCAGGTCTTCATTCTCTGCTTTCTATTTCTGCAGAAAACCCAAATGAACCGGCTGGCTGAATCGTATGTGAAGCTCGTCCTTGCCCTGGGCGAGCACGACAGAGACTTCGTCGATGCCTATTACGGTCCACCACAATGGCGTGACGGAATCAAGCTCGCCGGAATGTCGCTTGACGCCATTCAACAATCGGCCAAGGGCATCCGAGAACAACTGCTTGGAACGAGCGTCGATCCTGCCGACGAGCTGCAGCAGCTGCGGAAACACTATTTGGTGAAGCAGCTGGAGGCAGTACTCGCGCGGGTCGAGATGCTCGAAGGAAAACGGCTCTCGTTCGATGAAGAAGCGCAGGCCTTGTACGACGCCGAGCCTCCACGTCATACGGAGGATGACTTCAAGGGAATTCTGCGCAGCTTGGATGGACTGCTGCCCGGCACAGGACCGACCACTCAGCGGTATGAACAGTTCCGGAAGGCGTTCATCATTCCAGGCGAAAGGCTCGACACAGTCTTTCGAGCCGCAATTACTGAGTGTCGGAAGCGAACGAAGAAACACATCGAACTCCCTTCGAGCGAAAACTTTGTCCTTGAATACGTCAAAAACAAATCGTGGAGCGGATACAACTGGTACAAAGGTGAGAGCTACAGCCTCATCCAGATCAACGCCGACCTTCCAATTTACATCGATCGTGCCGTTGACCTTGCAGCGCATGAAGGGTATCCGGGGCACCATGTTTATAACACATTGCTTGAACAGCACTTGGCGAAGAGGCTCAACTGGGTCGAGTTCACCGTGTATGCTCTGTTTAGCCCGCAGTCGCTGATCGCAGAAGGCACCGCCAACTTCGGCATCGAGGTCGCCTTACCGGGAAACGAGCGCGTTGAGTTTGAGCGGGAAGTGTTCTTTCCTCTCGCCGGAATGGATTCGGAACAAGCCGACCGCTACTATCAGATTCACCAGCTTGCTGCCAAATTGAACTATGCACACAACGAGGCGGCGCGCGGATACCTTGACGGCATTTTCGGTCGAGAGCAGGCGGAGGAATTCTTGGTGTCGTATGCTCTGATGTCTGCCGACCGCGCCAGACAACGCGTACGATTCATCGACACGTATCGCAGCTACGTCATCAACTACAACCTTGGTCAGGATTTGGTACGACGCTACATCGAATCCCATGGCGGCACGGCCGACCGTCCGGACAAACGTTGGGAGGAGTTCAAACAACTGCTCTCGTCTCCGCGCTTGCCGTCCCAACTACGGTAAACATCGCACGTCCTTCGCGCCGCAAAGGTGCGTAGGACTTCTGAGAGGAAATCAATGGCTCGCTTCAAACTCTTTGTTGAATATGAAGGTACCCGCTACAGCGGATGGCAGATCCAGAAGAACGCGCGGACAATTCAAGGGGAGCTCGCGAGAGCGATCGGAACTGTCCTCGGCACAGCGGATTTTGAGCTCTACGGCTCCGGACGAACGGATGCAGGTGTTCACGCACTTCGACAGGTGGCGCACTTGGAGGCGAAGACTGTCCTCGCGCCAGAAGTCCTGAGAATGAAAATCAACGATGAATTGCCCGCAGATATCAACGTCCTGGAGGTCGAAAAATCCTCTCCCCAGTTCCACGCGCGCCACGATGCTCTATCGAGGAGCTATCTCTATCAAATCTCCCGGAGGAGGACAGCGTTAGGCAAGCGGTACGTGTGGTGGATTAAAGACGAGCTTGACGTTCGTCGCATGAGAGAAGCGGCCGAATTCTTTGTCGGTATGAAGGACTTCCGATCTTTCACTGCTAACGACCCGGAAGAAAAATCGACGAGCGTGAAGATCGAGAAGCTGCAAATTCACGAAAGCGGAGAGCTGATTCTCATTCGGATCGTGGGTTCCCATTTCCTGTGGAAGATGGTGCGTCAGATCGTCGGCGTGCTGGCGGAGGTGGGTCGGGGAAAACTGACATTGAAGGATCTTGGAAATTTCCTAAACGGTGCATCAGGTACGCCAGCGAAGCTGACGGCTCCCCCCTCTGGGCTCTTTCTCGAGCGGGTCTACTACGAAGGAGAGGAAGAACTCGACTCCCTCGAGGCTGTGATGAAAATCGAGTCGGAGAAACGATGACGCAAGCTCAACGAACAATTTTGATAGTCGTCGTTGCGGTATCATGCATCGGCTGTGATCAAGCAGCTAAAACCATCGCGCAGCAAACGCTTCCAGCGAACGAGTCGGTGAACTTGCTTGGGGATGTCTTTCATCTGCAGTACTCCGAAAATTACGGTGCCATGTTGGGAATCGGGTCGGATCTTCCACCGGAAATTCGATTCTGGCTGTTCATCGTGTGTGCTGGCTGTGCACTCACGGCAATCCTCGCGTTTGTTCTCACGAACGGGAAACTGAACATTGGAGGAATCTTCTCACTTTCGCTGATCCTGGGCGGCGGATTGAGTAACCTTATCGACCGTGTGCTCAGGGGAGGCGTCGTCGTGGATTTCATGGTCGTCGTTCTCGGATCAGTCCGAACGGCGATCTTCAATCTGGCTGATCTGGCTATTCTTGCGGGACTTCTCGCGTTCCTTCTCTCTTCTATTCCTTTGCTCTCACGGTCCGCGAGAGTTACCCGATGATTGCACTCGAAGAAGTTTTCAACGATCCTGTGAAACCTCTCAACAATTCCCGCTGGCCCACTGCAATGATCGGCCACAGCGAACAAGGGTTCACCGCCCGTGTTGCGATTGAAGTAGAAACTGACCTACAGAAGGGGACGGACCGGATGTTGGAAGCGGCGGTTCAGTAGCAAGGAGTACGGCAGAGACAGCAATGTACGAGACAATACTATTGATCATGGCTGCAGCGATAGTGTTCTTGGGGGTAAGGATAGTGATGAAGATCCGCGAGATTTCATCCTACGAAGGTGATGAAGAAAAAGAGTATGCCAGCGCTCTGAAAGCTCGGCTTCCCAAGGATCTACAAAGTCTCAAGCTCGAGGAATCGAATATCGAGGGCTGGGACACCCCAAGCACGACGGACAAGAAGGTCTGTGGCAATGAAGGACCTCCAGAGAAACCACAATGAGCAATACCCTCATCGACGTCAGCCACCCCGTTGAAGAAGGGCTGATAACCTACAAAGGGCTCCCCGCTCCCTTGATTTGCGATTATCTGAGCCGAGAAGATTCACGAAAGCACTACGCTCCCGGAACGGAATTTCACATCGGGAAGATCGAGATGGTGGCAAATACCGGAACATATGTCGATTCCCCCTTCCATCGTTATGCAGATGGAAAAGACCTCTCGCAACTCCCCCTTTCCTCTCTGGCCAACCTGAATGGAGTCGTCGTTCGGAAGAAGCACCAAGTTCGTGCAATTGACAAGAGTGCCTTCGATGGAGTGGACGTTCGAGGCAAGGCGGTGCTGATACAGACAGGATGGGATGAGCATTGGAAGACCGACCGGTATTTTCAGGGACACCCCTTCCTGACGAAGGAGGCAGCTGAACATCTTGTGCGGAGTGGAGCGACCTTGGTCGGCATTGACTCACTCAACATCGACAGCACCGATGATCCCGCGCGGCCCGTTCATTCAATCCTTCTGGGTGCCGATATTCCCATCGTGGAGCATCTCTGCAACCTCGGGTCCCTGCCTGATGCCGGTTTCAGGTTCTTCGCTGTGCCCGTGATGATTCGAAAGTTCGGCAGTTTCCCCGTTCGCGCATTTGCGATCGTGTGATGCTGGTCCTCGCGGCGTTTGTGTCTCGAAGTTCAGAACCTTGTCTCTCCCACCTTGACATTCAAACCATAATCTGCTAACCTTAGCCACTCCTCACCCCGCTTCTCCACAGATCCAAACACTGATCATCACCACATTGCCCGGAACAAAGGAGATGTAACAATGGCAACGAAGAGCCCTCTTGAATATCGCCTCATCGGACAGCCCCCTAAGATCGGCATACGCCCGGCGATCGATGGACGCCGAAAAGGCGTACGCGAGTCTCTGGAAAAGGTCACTCTGTCAATGGCGAAATCAGTCGCCAAGTTCCTCACGGACAATCTGCGGCATGCAAACGGCGCATCGGTCGAGTGCGTCATTGCCGACACGTGCATCGGAGGAGTGGCTGAAGCCGCACAAACTGCAGAGAAGTTCGCACGCACCGGTGTCGGCGTTTCGCTGACCGTCACTCCGTGTTGGTGCTACGGGGCCGAGACAATGGACATGGATCCGCACATCCCGAAGGCAATCTGGGGCTTCAACGGGACGGAACGGCCGGGGGCAGTCTATTTGGCAGCAACGCTCGCCGCCCATAATCAGAAGGGCTTACCGGCGTTCGGCATCTATGGACGCGATGTGCAGGATACCGGGGACACGCGCATCCCGGAAGATGTGCAGTGGAAGATCCTCCGATTTGCCAAAGCAGGTCTGGCAGTTGCGACCATGCGGGACAAATCGTATCTCGCCATGGGGGGCGTTTCGATGGGAATCGCCGGCTCCATCGTCGATCATTCTCTCTTTGAGAGCTTCTTGGGGATGCGTATTGAGACCGTGGATATGAGTGAGTTTACGCGAAGGATGGATGAGGAGATATATGACCAAGAGGAATTCAAGAAGGCGCTGAGGTGGGTGAAGGCAAACTGCAAAGAAGGGAAAGACATCAATCCGCCAAAGAGCCAGAAGACCCGCGCCGAGAAAGACAAGGATTGGGAGACCGTTGTGAAGATGGCACTCATCGCACGCGATCTGATGTTCGGCAACCCGCAGCTGTCGAAGCTTGGGTATGGTGAGGAAGCGCTCGGGCACAACGCCATCGTCGGCGGATTCCAGGGACAGCGTCAATGGACGGACCACTTTCCAAATGGTGATTTTCTTGAAGCCATTCTGAACTCATCGTTCGATTGGAACGGAATCCGGGAACCGATCATCGTCGCGACGGAGAACGACTCACTCAATGGAATGTGTATGCTGTTCGGGCATCTCCTGACAGGTGCCGCCCAGATCTTCGCCGACGTGCGGACATTCTGGAGTCCGGATGCGGTCAAGCGCGTGACCGGACACAAACTGAGCGGACAGGCTGCCAACGGCGTTCTGCACTTGATCAACTCCGGCGCTGCAGCACTGGATGGGACTGGCCAGCAGACCATCAATGGCAAGCCTGCGATGAAACCATTCTGGGAAATCACGCCGCAAGAAGTCAAGAAGTGCCTCGAGGCTACAAGGTGGCATCCTGCAATGCTTGAGTACTTCAGAGGCGGCGGCTACTCCTCCGGCTTCCTGACGCGTGGCGACATGCCGGCAACGATGTTCAGGATCAATCTGGTTAAGGGGTTCGGCCCCACCATGCAGATTGCGGAAGGCTACACCGTGGACTTACCGGAAAAGGTTGACCGCACGCTGGAGGAGCGAACAAATCCGACCTGGCCAACGACATGGTTCGCACCGAGGCTGCAGGATCACGGTCCATTCCGCGATGTCTACACGGTGATGAACAACTGGGGAGCGAATCATTGTGTGATGAGCTACGGGCACATCGGAAGCGAGTTGATTACCCTGGCCTCGACCTTGCGCATCCCCGTCTCGATGCATAACGTCCCCGAGGGAGAAATCTTCCGACCGAGCGCGTGGATTGCGTTTGGCGCTCGTGACCTTGAGGGAGCAGATTTCCGGGCGTGCAAGAACTTTGGTCCGTTGTACGGTTCGTACTAATCGCCGATGGCTGTTAAGGGTTCGCTGACGTTACCCTCTGCGCAAATCATCCTCGACGCGTCGTATGGCAAATGAGCAGAATGACAACCCTCCGGATTCTGGCCGCCTGAAGCTGATTCTTCGCGCACTGCAATATAGAAATTTCCGGCTTTTTTTCATCGGCCAGGGGATCTCGCTGATCGGCACGTGGATGCAGACCATCGCGCTCAGCTGGCTCGTGTATCGACTGACGAATTCCGTCTTCTTGCTCGGGGTGGTTGGTTTCGCCGGACAGATTCCGGCGTTTGTGATTGCGCCGTTTACCGGGGTCTTCGCCGATCGCTGGAACCGCCATCGGGCGCTCGTCGTAACACAGTCGCTCTCGATGGTCCAAGCCACGACCCTTGCAGTACTGGCATTGACGGGAACCATAGCAGTCTGGCAGATCATCCTCCTGAGTTTTCTCATCGGGCTCATTAACGCGTTTGACACTCCCGTGCGGCAATCGTTCCTGTCGGAGATGATTGACAGAAGAGAAGACCTGGGGAATGCCATTGCTTTGAATTCCTCCCTGTTCAACGGCGCCCGATTGATTGGACCAGCCATAGCTGGAATGATGGTCGCGGCGGTGGGAGAAGCCACGTGCTTCCTCCTGAATGCAGCAAGCTACATTGCCGTGATCGCAGCGCTTCTCCGCATGCGGATCACTCACCATCCCAATCCATCTGCGCCGCGGAGCGTTTTGCACGGGTTGAGGGAGGGATTCCGATACGCGTTCGGATTCGAGCCCATCAGGGATGTACTCCTTCTGGTCGCACTGGTCAGCCTTCTCGGCGTTGGTTACACCGTTCTCATGCCCGTGTACGCGAGCGCCATCCTTCATGGCGACTCACACACGTATGGCTTTCTGATGGGCGCGGTGGGAATTGGCGCTCTCTCGGGAGCTCTCTATCTCGCTTCTCGACGGACTGTCATCGGTCTTGGCCGATGGATTGCTCGCGCGTCGCTGCTTTTCGGTGCGGGTCTTGTCGCGTTTTCCGTGGCTCGCGTACTCTGGCTTTCACTGATCCTGTTGGTGATCATCGGCTTCGGGATGATGGTTCAGATGGCGTCAAGCAATACAATTCTGCAAACGATTGTTGATGACGATAAGCGTGGTCGAATCATGAGTCTTTACACGATGGCATTCATGGGAATGATGCCTTTCGGCAGCCTTATGATGGGCTCGCTAGCAAGCACAGTAGGCGTATCAGAAACACTGCTGCTGAGCGGACTCATTTGCATCGTCGCATCGCTGATCTTTGCAAGGCGTCTCCGTGTGCTGAGAGGCCTGCTGCACCCTATCTACGCCAGAATGGGCATCATACCGGAGGTCTCCACTGGAATTCAGTCAGCCACGCCATTCCCGTCATCACCAGGGAGTTAGCAGCAGAGCGTATCGAGCTCGCAGCGATACGCGTCACGTCTAAGCGACAAACTCAACCACACGTCCATGATCTCATGCCAACAATCTTCAAACCTTCGCTGAGCTGGCTGCTGGTCTTCGTACCGGTCACCATTGCGCTTGAATATCTATCAGTCGAATCGCACACGCTGATCTTCCTCTCCTCGTGCGTCGCGATCATTCCGCTCGCGGGCTTGATGGGCAAAGCGACGGAGCACGTAGCAGAGAGGACTGGCGAGGCTATCGGTGGATTACTCAACGCGACATTTGGGAACGCTGCCGAGCTCATCATCGCGCTCATGGCGTTGCGCGAAGGTCTGCACGAGGTAGTCAAAGCCTCTCTCACAGGATCGATTATCGGCAACATTCTTCTCGTGCTCGGGGCTTCATTCCTCGCTGGAGGGCTGCGCTACAAAGTCCAGCGATTCAACGCCAGCGGCGCGCGCATCCAGTCAACCATGTTGACACTTGCGGCGATCGCCCTCATCCTGCCAGCAGCGTATCATTTTCTAGGCGGGCAAGAGGCCATCGCACGTGAGGCAGATCTGAGCTTGGAGATCGCGGCTGTGCTCATCATAACGTACGGACTCAGCCTCGTGTTTTCCTTGCACACCCACAAGCAATTGTTCCTTCCCGAAGCTCGTGGCGAGAACGAGGAATCCAAAACTCATCGCCGGCTGTGGTCTCTCACAAGATCACTGATCGTCTTAGGTGTGGCGACACTCCTCGTTGCGTGGATGAGTGAAGTCCTCGTAGGTTCCGTCGTCTACGCTGCGCAATCGCTGGGCATGACGAGCGTGTTCATCGGGATCATCGTTGTTGCGATCATCGGCAATGCTGCAGAGCACACGACGGCGGTCATCGCTGCAATCAAGAATCGTATGGATCTGAGCATCGGAATTGCCGTCGGCAGCAGTATACAGGTTGCGCTCTTTGTTGCCCCTGTTCTCGTGTTTGCCAGCTACTTCATTGGCCCGGCGCCGATGAATCTTGTCTTCACCCCTGCCGAAGTCATTGCCATTGCCCTTGCAGTTTTGATCACTGGAGAAATTGCAGGGGATGGCGAATCAAATTGGCTCGAGGGTGTTCAGTTACTGTCAGTCTACATCATTCTAGGAATCGTTTTCTACTTCCTTCCTGAGGTCATGCAGAGCCTTGTGCCGAAACCGTAGGAGCCCTGGAAGCACTTCATGATTTGGGGCCGCGCACGACACACCACCTCCGTGACGAAATCGACTTGTAACTCTACAATTTTCTCCTATATTTAACCGATGAATTTTTGTGGACCCGAAGCGCTGAACACGGCGGAAGGGAGCACGTGAGCAATAGTTCGTCTCATAACCCCCAAGCTATCAGCTTCGACACAGCTCTGGCGCGCATGATTGATCACACGCTTCTCAAACCTGAGGCGACGGGGGCCCAAATTGAGCAGCTGTGCCGTGAAGCCAGGCAATTTGGGTTTGCCAGCGTCTGTGTGAATCCATGCTACGTCAGCTTGTGCGCCGACCGTCTCCGCGGCACGACGGTCAAGGTCTGCACGGTAATCGGATTCCCGCTGGGGGCCGCGTCACCCAATACGAAAGCCTTTGAAACGGGACGAGCCATCCAGGATGGTGCGCAGGAGGTCGATATGGTGATCAACGTCGGGATGCTCAAGACCGGCAACGACGCGTATGTCGAACGCGATATCCGCTCGGTTGTCAGCGTCGCCAAACGATCCGGGGTGGCCACGAAGGTCATCATCGAGACATCTCTGCTGAGCGATGATGAAAAGAAAAGGGCGTGTCTCCTCGCCAAAACGGGTGGCGGGGATTTCATCAAGACGTCAACGGGCTTTGCCAAGGGAGGCGCGACCGTCGAAGATGTCGCTCTGATACGCAAGATTGTCGGCCCCTCGATGGGGGTAAAAGCCTCAGGAGGAATACGCACTCGCGAAGACGCGCTGGCGCTCATCGCGAGCGGAGCAAATCGCCTTGGCACGAGCGCAAGCGTACACATCGTTACAGAGTGGAAGGATCCCGCGAGCTCAATCCACGAAGGGAACCATTCTCCATGAACAAGCTGATCGTTACCACGGCAGTATGTGCGCTCACACTGAACTTCGCCTTCGATGCGTGCGTTTCGTCTGAGGAAGCCGGGTCCGGGAGACGCTCGGGAGCCCCGATATCCGATCAGGTTTCCGCTGATTCTCTGCGTCGGCTTGCCCGCGCGGATTCTCTCGCGCGGGCCGACTCGCTCCGGGCCAAGCGAGGCGGATTTACATCGAAGCAAGACACCGTCGTGGCGTCCATCGTGCGGAAAAGGAAAACATCGACACGGCCCATCAAACCGATCGAGCGTCCAACGAATCCCGCTTATACGGTTCAGATCGGCGCGTTTGCACGAACAAAGTACGCCCTGCAGTCGCAGAAGCTCGCCAAAGAACGATTCCCCGAACTTCCGATCTTCAATTACTACGAACCGTTCGACAAGCTTTATCGCGTACGGGTTGGAAAATTCGATACGCGTGTCGGGGCTGATTCCCTGAGGAAGGCCATGGTCATACAGTTTCCTCAGGACTATTCCGACTGCTGGATCAACTACATGGCAAAATGAGCAATCGATATCTTGCGCTGGCTCCATGGATCGCGGTTGCTCTTTTCTCGGCTTGCACAACCAGGGAACAGGTTCGCGATCGCACGCAGAGCAAGGAGCCGTCGGCGCGCCCGCAGAGCGCCCCCCTCTCGCGCTACGAAGCCAACTTTGATCCGTCCGATTATGACGAGGAAATCGAGGAAGCTCAGAAGCCCCGCGACCTTGAAGTTCATCGGGGGAGGAGTGAAGCTGAGCAGGACAGTGTGATCGTCGAATCGGAATTCGCACAGGGGTTTCGGATTCAGATCTTCGCCACACCCAGCATCGACGAAGCGAACGCGATGAGGATGACCGCTGTGCAAAAGGTCACCGAGGATTCCATCTACGTCGTTTTCGATCCACCCGTCTACAAAGTTCGCCTCGGTGATTTCAGAACACGAATGGAAGCCAACAAGCGACTCGCCTCGCTCATCGAAACCGGCTTTCCTGATGCGTGGGTGGTCAGTGACCAGATTGTCCAGAGAAAACTCACCCGCATACGTCCATTGGAAGCCCCGCGGCGCGACGACTAGAGCGTACACAAAAAAGGGGCAAGCGAACTGCCTGCCCCTTGAAGTTCATCTCGCTCCCGCGAGGTGAAGGTCCACCCGCCGAAGCACAACCCCGCACCGATCACGAGATGTCCCGATACATCTTCTCAATCAACGGAGCATACTTCTGTTCCACGACCTTCCGCTTGACCTTCAACGTCGGTGTGATTTCTCCGTTTTCTACCGTCAGCTGCTCAGGAAGCAGCTCAAAGCGCCGGACTCGCTCGTACGTCGGGAGATCTTTCTGCAGTGCCTGGATTTCCTTCTCATAGAGTTTCCTGATCTCGTCGGCCTGGGTGAGCTCTGAATCTTGTGAGAAGGAGATACCAACACTCTGGGCATAGTCCTTCAGGTTCTCGAATTCCGGAACGATCAATGCTGTAAGGAACATACGGCCGTCACCGACAAGCACAAACTGGTCAATGTACTTGCTCTGAAGGAACAAGCTTTCGATCGGTTGCGGGGCGATGTTCTTTCCGCCTGAGCTGACGAACAGGTGTTTCTTCCGGTCCGTAATCATCAAATGACCCTGATGATCAAACATCCCCACATCTCCAGTGTGGAACCACCCCTCATCGTCCATGACTTCCGCCGTGGCCTGGGGGTTGTTGTAGTACCCTAACATGATGTTGGGTCCTTTGGCCAGGATTTCACCATCCTCCGCGATCTTGATCTCGATTCCCGGGATGGGCTTGCCAACTGTGCCGAACTTGTAGTCATCAACTCGGTTGACCGTCAACACCGGCGATGTTTCCGTGAGACCATAGCCCTCGATAATGGTGATTCCGACCGCTTCGAAGAACTCGCCCAGTTCCCTCGAGAGTGCGGCCCCGCCCGATGCAAAGAACCGAATTCGCCCGCCTGTCCGGTGTTTCAACTTCGAAAACACGAGCCTATCCGCCACCGTGTGCTGCACTTTGAGGAACGGAGAAACCAACCCGGCTTTTCTGGCTCGGGCATACTGCCTGCCAACATTGACAGCCCAGTGAAAGATGCGCTGTCGCGGAGCCGGGCTACTGTCTACCTGCTTCATCATCCTGGTGTAGATGCGTTCAAAAAGCCTGGGCACGGTTGTAACGACCGTCGGATGCACCTCAAGCAGGTTGTCACGAACGGTCTCAACGGTCTCTGCGTACGCTACGGTGGCACCGCAGGCGATGGCGGTGTAGTAGCCTGCCATCCGCTCGAAGGAGTGACACAAGGGGAGAAAGGAAAGCAGCGTATCGGCATCCGTAAACGGAATCACACTCGCGGAAGCCTTAATGTTTGAGACGAGGTTGCGATGGGTGAGCATGACCCCTTTTGGATTACCGGTGGTCCCGGACGTGTAGATGATCGTAAGGAGGTCTTCGGGTTTCGCTTTGGCCAGGTGCTCACGAAAGTGGGTCGGATGAGTCTTTTCATATTCTTCTCCGAGTGAGAAGACCTCTCGATATCCCAGTGCCGTTCCCTCCTCTTGCTCACTTTTCTCATTCATGAGAATGATACGCTGGAGTGTCTTCACCTCGGACCGTATTTTCAGCACCTTGTTGAGTTGGAGCGAGTTGGAGACAATTGCCATCTTGATGTCGGCGTCATTGAAGATGTATTCGATCTGTTTCGGTGTGAGGGTGGGATAGATGGGGACGTCCACAGCACCGAGCGTGACGATGGCCATGTCAGCCACAATCCACTCGGGTCTGTTCTCCGAAATGATCGCCACCTTATCATCCCTTGCGACGCCCAGTGAAGCGAGACCGAGAGCGAACAGTTCCACCTTTCGTCGGTACTCGGTGAACGAGATTCCCCGGTACTGCTTCTCCACTTTGTGCATGAGCATGGGTCGCTGATCGTTCCCGTACTTCGTTGTGATCCTGTCGAACATTTCCGGTATGGTCGAAAAGTCAACAGCAACTGCCATACGTGAGCTCCTCCAAAGATGAATTTTTTTTAATAGAAAGCTGGACAAATTAAGTGAACGCTTCTTTGAGATGCAAGAGCAAAGAGCAGAGATCAAACGTGTCGCACGAATGCGCGATGATTTTCTCATCACTCGACAGGCAGCACACATATGTGCTCATCGCGTTATTTGATTTTGACTTACCAGATCTCGCTTGCTCGCGCTCGACGGCTCAGCGCGACAAAAAAGTCGTCCTCTGATTTTCTTCGACTTTTCTGGGACGAAATCCTTTTTTGAAAAGTTATGTCAAGTTAAATTATATCCAAAATTCCTCTCCTCTAAATTTTAACTTGACAAAGCTACCGCAACCGCTTATATTGACACCCAGTTGCGCCGATAGAAATCGAGCTCCCTGTTCTTTACCCCCGAGACGTCCGGCTGAACACCAAGCGTGCGCGATTCGCCAGCGGGCGTTCACACCAGCGAGAGGGGACTACCCACTACATGCGATGATGAACTATCCCCTAACGGGCGACGGCCTGTTATCGGATAGCTTTTTCTCTAGAGTCTACTTTCATTTATGTTGAACTGCTGTCGTAAGCAAGGAGAGCGCTATGCTTGAGAAGGTACCTGTCTCGACTCCTGTAGAAGCGGAGCGTGTTGAACAATCCACCGAAACGAGAGGACTGAAATTTCAGCGATACTTCACGAAGCCGGGTGTCCACCCTTATGATGAGGTCGAGTGGGAGCTGCGGACTGCAGCCATTACGAACGAAAAGGGGGAAAGGATTTTCGAGCAGAAGGATGTGGAGATCCCGAAATCGTGGTCGATGACTGCGACGAATGTCGTTGTCTCCAAGTATTTCCACGGATTGCTGGGCACGCCGGGACGCGAGCGGAGCGTGAAGCAACTAATCGAACGCGTAGCGCGCTCGATGTTTCGATGGGGAATCGATGGCGGCTACTTCGCGACACAAGAAGATGCCGAGATCTTCTATCACGAGCTCGTCTATCTGCTCGTCAACCAGTTCATGTCATTCAACAGCCCTGTCTGGTTCAACGTCGGCAACGAAGAGCATCCTCAATGCTCCGCCTGCTTCATCAATTCCGTTCGGGACTCAATGGACTCAATCCTCAGCCTCGCGAAGACGGAGGGCATGCTGTTCAAGTGGGGATCAGGCACGGGCTCCAACCTCTCGACGCTTCGCTCTTCCAAAGAGCCGCTGGCAGGTGGCGGCACAGCGTCCGGTCCGGTCTCTTTCATGAGAGGCTACGATGCCTTTGCCAGCGTCATCAAGTCCGGCGGAAAGACACGCCGCGCAGCAAAGATGGTCATTCTGAATGCCGATCACCCGGACGTGGTGGACTTCATCAAGTGCAAGGCAGAGGAGGAGAAAAAAGCGTGGGCTCTCATCGAATCCGGCTATGATGGCGGCTTCAACGTCCCCGGAGGTGCGTACGATTCCATCGCCTATCAAAACGCGAACCACTCGGTCCGCGTGACTGATGAATACATGAAAGCTGTTCTCGAAGACAAGGAATGGGTCACGAAAGCCATTACCACGGGCAAACCAGTCGAGAAGTACCGCGCGCGAGATTTGATGCGGCAGATTGCCGAAGCGGCCTGGGTGTGCGGCGATCCTGGAATGCAGTACCACACGACCATCAATGGCTGGCATACATGCCCGAACACCGCTCCGATCAACGCATCGAATCCATGCAGCGAATACATGTTTTTGGATGACACCGCCTGCAACCTGGCATCGCTCAATCTGATGAAGTTCCGCAAGCAGGATGGCGAGTTTGATGTCGATGCATTCCGCCGGGCTGTGCAAGTCACCATCACGGCAATGGAAATTGAAGTTGACAACGCGAGCTATCCGACTCCGGCGATAACCCAAAACAGCTTTGACTATCGACCGCTGGGACTGGGATATGCAAACCTCGGTGCGCTGCTGATGGCCCGCGGTCTTGCCTACGACAGCGAGGAAGGACGTGCCTTCGCCGCGGCCATCACCTCCCTCATGTGCGGCGAGGCATACAAGCAGTCTGCTCTCGTTTCCAAGGAAATCGGACCGTTCAAAGGATTCGCCATCAATCGAGAACCGATGCTCAACGTGATGCAGAAGCACGGCATTCATGCCGAACGGATCGATAGCCAGATCGTCCCGACTGACCTCTGGCAGGCATCCGACGAGGTCTGGAAGGATGTCGTCCGGCTCGGGAAGCAGTATGGTATCCGCAACTCTCAGACAACCGTTCTTGCGCCGACCGGGACTATTGGTTTCATGATGGATTGCGACACAACAGGCGTGGAGCCGGACATCGCGCTCGTCAAGTACAAAAAGCTCGTCGGGGGTGGATTATTGAAGATCGTGAACCAGACCGTCCCGGAGGCCTTGCGAAAGATCGGCTATGACGACGAGCAGATCGAGCACATCGTCGCCCATATAGACAAGAACGACACGATAGAGGGAGCACCACATCTGAAAGAGGAGCACCTCCCCGTATTCGATTGCGCATTCAAGCCTGCAAACGGGCAAAGGTCCATCCACTATATGGGACACATCAAGATGATGGCGGCTGTTCAGCCGTTCCTCTCCGGCGCAATCTCAAAAACCGTCAATATGCCGACCGAGGTGACAACCGAGGATATTGAGCAGGCATACAGCGAAGCGTGGAGGCTCGGTCTCAAGGCCATCGCCGTGTATCGCGATGGCTGCAAACGGACCCAGCCGGTGAGCACTTCGATGGACAAGAAGAAGGAGGCCAAAGCCCATCCAGCGCGTCGTCGGTTGCCTGACGAGCGTAAGTCGATCACCCACAAGTTCAGCATTGCGGGGCACGAAGGATACATCACCGTCGGTATGTTCGAAGACGGCATGCCGGGCGAAGTCTTCATTACGATGTCGAAGGAAGGATCAACAATCTCCGGCCTGATGGACTCGTTCGCCACCTCAATTTCGATTGCACTGCAGTACGGCGTGCCGCTGAAGGTGCTCGTGGACAAATTCAGCCACGCCCGGTATGAGCCATCCGGCTTCACGAACAACCCGGAGATACCGATTGCGAAGTCCATTAGCGACTATATTTTCCGGTGGCTTGGACTCAAGTTCTTACCGAAGGAGGAAGCGCCAACAACGGCGAGCACTGCACCACCGGCGGGCGGAGTATCTGCACCACCGAAGGTTCGCACTGAAGCATCCGGACCAAGAACCTCCTCAGCCCTCGAAAGGAGCGAGAAGGCGGTGTACCAGTCGCAATCAGATGCGCCGCCGTGCTACGAATGCGGAAGCATCATGATTCGCAGCGGAAGCTGCTACAAGTGCCTGCAATGTGGATCGACGTCAGGATGCTCCTGACGTTGCGACGTCCCGCGTTTTCTAGACGGGACGGAGCGACGAGCGGATGTTCGTCATCCAATTGGTGAATCGGCACGTCCAAAAACGGGCGTGCCGGTTCTTTTCGCTCACGCCTCACAACCCTGCGAAGTTCTCTCCGCACCTGCAACCCGATTCTTCGGAAGGTTCAATAGAGCTCTTGCATCTTTGAGACAAATCAGCTATCCTTTTATCGAAGATAGTCCTCCCCCATTGATCCTCCCAGTTTTGTAAGGGTAATCCGATGCGAACGCCTCTCATCAAGATCGCTCCTTTAATTCTTTTCATCTCCACCTCTGTCGTCGCGCAACAGAAGCTGTCCGATGATGAACTCAAGGCAAAAGCCGATAAGCTTGCTCAGCAATTCATCATCGTCGATACGCATATCGATATCCCATACCGCTTGAAAATGCACTGGGAGGACATCTCCCAACAGACGCCGGATGGAGACTTTGACTACGTTCGCGCCAAACAAGGAGGACTGAAGGCTCCGTTCATGTCCATTTACGTTCCGAGCGAGTATGAGGCACGCGGCGGCTCAAAAGCGCTTGCGGATACATTGATCGATATGGTTGAGAAATTTGCGAAGGACTGGCCGAAGAAATTTGCCGTTGCTCGCTCCGTTGCCGACGTGACCTCGCAGGCGAAACAGGGGAAGATCTCTCTCTGCATGGGAATGGAAAACGGCTCACCGATTGAGCACAATCTCGACAATGTGAAGTACTTCTATGATCGAGGTATTCGCTATATCACGCTCGCCCACGGACAGCGGAATCACATTTCGGATTCCTCATACGATTCAACGCGGGTGTGGAAAGGACTCAGCTTCTTTGGTCGACAGGTCGTCCGTGAAATGAATCGGGTCGGGATCATGATCGATGTCTCACATCTCTCCGATGAAGCCTTCTACGAAATCATCAACATCACCAAGGCACCCGTGATTGCATCGCATTCCTCCTGTCGCTCCTTCACTCCCGGCTTCGAGCGTAACATGTCCGATGACATGATCAAGCTCCTCGCCCAGAACGGCGGAGTAATCATGATTGCCTTTGGCTCTTCGTTTATCAGCTCGGAATATCAACACCGAGAGGATGAAGGAAGAAAAGAGATCATGGCATATCTGCGGTCGAAGAACCTCAAATTTCGCGATCCGGAAGCACGGGAATACATCAGCCAATATCGCAAGGATCATCCGATCACCTACGCCGATGTGTCTGACGTCGTCAACCACATCGATCACGTCGTGAAACTCGTCGGCGTCGACTATGTCGGCTTTGGCTCGGATTTCGAAGGCGTCGGCGACTCATTGCCGACAGGACTCAAGGACGTTTCGCAATATCCGAATATCATTCGTGAGCTCTTGAAACGAGGATACTCGGACAAGGATATTCAGAAGATCTGCGGCGCAAACCTGCTCAGGGTTTGGTCACGGGTACAGGAAAGGGCAGCGGAACTGCATTCCACAAGATAGCAAGCATCTAATCGCCCTGTAGTCCTCTTCATTCAGAAAGTCCACGGGGCTCATTCAATCTTCTCACGAAATTCTCCGGAACAAATCCCCTTCAAAAGTCAGGAGGTTCATCCATGAATTTCCGCAGGACTTTCCTTCTCCTCCTCTTTCTCACAATCTCCCTTGGCCTCTCCTTCGGCCAGCAGGCCCGGAAGCTCAAGGTGTACATCTCCGTGGATATGGAAGGCATCGTCGGCACCGTCACTGAGGATCAGCTTGGTCCCAGTGGTTTCGAGTACCAAAAAGCGCGGGAGTACATGACGCGCGAGGCGCTTGCAGCCGTGAACGCTGCAAAGGAGGCAGGGGCGACAGAGATCCTCGTTAGCGATTCGCATGGGAACGGAGAGAACTTGATTCTTGAGATGTTCCCGAGCGATGTCCGGATCATTCGTTCGTGGCCGAGGCGATTGTCCATGATGGCCGGGATTGACAACTCATTCGACGCGGCGGTGTTCATCGGATATCACGCGTCGACGCACAATACAAAGGGCGTCCGAGCCCATACGTTCTCGAGCGCCCGCTTGAGCCGGGTTGCCCTCAACGGTGTCGAGGTTACGGAAGGTGCCTGGAATGCAGCCATCGCGGGACACTTCGGCGTGCCCGTTGTCATGATGTCCGGCGACGATGCAGCCATCGCGGAGGTTCGCTCGCTTGTCGGTCCAATTGAGGCAGCCGAAACAAAACAGAGCCTGGGATTTCATTCCGCGAACACCCTGACACCGGAGGCATCGTACGAGCTTATCCGACAGAAAGTGAAAGCAGCGTTGAATCGCCTGCGTGACTTCAAGCCGTATGCACTGAAGTCCCCGATCACATTGGATGTGAGCTTCAAGAATTACCGACCGTCAGAAGTTCTCGCCTACTTGAAGCTTGTCCAGCGGACCAATTCTCATTCCATCCGGTATGTAGGCCAGGACATGGTCGAGATTTCAGATTTCATGGAATTCATCACAACCTACAACATTGCGCTCGAACCCTGAGGGTTCGCCCCGCTCTTCTCTGAAAGAACAGTGCTCATGAAACAATTTACCTACTCGCTGATCGCTGTAACCTTTCTACCGTTCCTCTTATTTCCTCAAACACCCGACCGTCCTCGTCTCCGGGAGCTCGGCGTCCAGGTCGGCGTCTTTCGGGCGGGAACACTCAACGCCATCACGGACGTCGCCGGAGTGCGCGTCGGACACGTGACGATCAACGAGGGGGACATCGTTCACACCGGCGTAACGGCAATCCTTCCCCACGACGGCAACATCTTCCAGGAAAAGGTCCCGGCATCCGTCTTCGTCGGAAACGGATTTGGCAAGCTCGTCGGCTTCACCCAGGTCGATGAACTCGGCCAGATCGAGACTCCCATCCTGCTCACCAACACGCTGAGCGTGTGGGATGTCGCCGACGGCATCGTTGATTATATGCTGGCGCTGCCAGGAAATGAAAATGTCCGATCCATCAACCCGATTGTTGGAGAGACAAATGACGGAGGATTGAACGATATCCGCAGCAGGCACGTCAAACGCGAACACGCCGTTCGCGCAATTCAGACGGCGCAATCGGGACCGGTTGAAGAGGGAAGCGTCGGGGCAGGAACCGGGACAATCTGCTTCGGGTGGAAAGGGGGAATAGGAACAAGCTCTCGCGTCCTTCCGCCGAACCTCGGAGGATTTACCATTGGCGTGCTCGTGCAGACAAACTATGGAGGCATTCTGGAAATCGCAGGTGTGCCTGTCGGCAAAGAGCTTGGCCGCTATAGCTTCAAAGATCAGCTCAAATATCCAAGCGACGGGTCGTGTATGATCGTTGTTGCCACCGATGCCCCACTCAACACCCATCAGCTCGAGCGACTCGCCAAACGCGCAACGCTGGCTCTCGGGCGAACAGGTTCAGCTATGAGTCACGGGAGCGGCGATTATGTCATAGCATTCTCGACGTCGCCCGAGCTACGCATACGGCCCGATGCTGAGAGAGTGCAGCAGTCTCTTCGCTTCAGGGAAGACGACCTTTCATCGCTCTTTCAAGCGGTCGTTGAAGCCACTGAAGAGGCAATCTACAACTCCCTGCTGAAGGCACGAACCACGAAAGGAATTCAAGGAAGGGAAATTGAGGCCCTGCCGATCGACAAGGTGAAGGATCTGCTGCGGAAGTACGGAAAGATGAACTAGTGCCGCTCCAACAAGATGATTGTACGGTAGCCACTCGTTTTGTGTAGTTGGAGCGAGCACTGTGCCTCTTCGTCCGTAAAAGGATTTAGTCGTAGAGGCACTAGCCGGTGTGATCGGTCTCTAGATGAAAGCCAGAATCCTCCTCACGGAGGATTCTTCATTTTGTCACGGCAGACCGCTCTCGCTCTATGAGCTCGATAAATTGCGCGAAGAGGTAGTCACTGTCGTGCGGCCCAGGCGAGGCCTCGGGGTGATACTGAACGCTGAAGACGGGAAGCTCTCGGTGGCGGAGCCCCTCATTCGTTCCATCGTTCAGGTTGATGTGGGTGATCTCCACCTGTTTCGGATTGAGGGATTTCGGATCGACAGCAAATCCGTGGTTCTGCGAGGTGATTTCGATGTCGGTTGTGAGCAGGTTCTTCACAGGGTGATTTGCTCCTCGATGTCCAAACTTCAGTTTGAACGTCTTGCCTCCCAGGGCCAGGCCCAACAGCTGATGTCCCAGGCAAATGCCGAAAATCGGCTTCTTCCCAATCAACTTCTTGATGTTCTGAATTCCGTACCGCACCGCTGCGGGATCTCCCGGGCCGTTGGAAAGGAAAATGCCATCAGGATTCATCTCCAACACCTTTTCTGCGGGAAACGTCGCGGGAACGACAGTCAACTTGCACCCGTACAATGTGAGCCGCCTCAAGATATTCTGCTTGACACCATAATCATAGACCACAACGCTCCACCTCCTACCATTCATTTTCGATTTCAGGCTGGCCTTGAGCGCAAACGGCGTTCGGTCGATATCATCCCATTGATACGCCGCCGAGGTGGTCACGACCTTCGCCAGGTCAAGACCGTTCATATCGGGTGATCGACGTGCCTTCTCGATGAGGCTCTCATCGTTCAGATCGGTTGTTGATATGATGCCGCGCATCGCACCGACCGTTCTGATCATCTTCGTGAGCATTCGCGTATCAATCCCCTGCATCCCCACGATGTTGTGCTCTGCGAGCCAACCGCCAAGGCTGCCGGTCGCACGGAAATTGCTGTAGAAGTCGAAGTACTCCTTCACGACAAATCCCGCGACTTGCGGCTTGGTGGATTCCAGATCTTGCAGGTTGATGCCATAATTGCCGATGAGTGGGTAGGTCATCGTGACAATCTGGCCGGCGTAGGAAGGATCGGTGAGGATCTCCTGGTACCCCGTCATGCTCGTATTGAAAACGACTTCACCGGTGGCTTCGGCAGGAGCACCGAAGCTTTCTCCAGCAAAGACCGTTCCGTTCTCAAGAGCAAGTTTTGCGATCAATGACCTTTTCTCACTTTTTTGATGCAAATCCTCGTGTGCGGAAGTGAAGATAGCAAGAATTGCCTGGCCATGCAAACCGAATTGTGTCTCACTTTCTCTTCCCGCGCACAGTCGTTGAGAGAAGCGTCAAGCCAAGTGAGCCACGAATCCTCGCGTGCGGTCCAACGCGATCGAAGTGCGCGTGTTCGACACAAGAGCTGCGGTCACGACCTTTCGACACACGGCTGCCGGCATCATTTCCTTTTGGTCTCAGCCGTGGACCGGATTACGCGGGTTCGCGATGTGAACGAGGTGGAGGAATATCTCATTTAGCTGAGGGCGGGCCTTGAAACCTGTTGCCTTGACAACCTATCCAAAAAGTGTTATTTTTAGTCGGAAAATTGGGCATTTTTTAATGATCACTGCAGCACAATCCGAGCCCTTGAACGAGCGGGAGCGCGACATCCTGCGGCACGTCATCCACAACTTTATTTTGACGGCCATCCCCGTAGGATCTCGCTACATCTCGAAGCATTTTGAATCCCAGCTCAGTCCTGCCACCATCCGGAATGTGATGGCGGACCTGGAGGAGGTCGGTTATCTTTCGCATCCCCACACGTCTGCGGGGCGCGTACCGACAGACCTCGGATACCGCTACTACGTAGATTTCCTGATGGAGGTCCAGCAGCTCACCGAGAACGAGAAGCTGCAGATTCAGCAGCAGATGAACATCGCGACCGATCCCGATTCGCTGCTCAAGGAGACCTCGAGGCTGCTGGGCAAGATCTCAAAGCAGTTGAGCGTTGTCTCCTCGCCACATATCGGCAGCGGGGTTTTCGAGAGACTCGAGCTTATCCCGATCTCCAGCTCCAAGTTGCTCGTGGTTATGTCCATTCGCTCCGGACTTGTCAAGACCCTCATGCTGGAAGTCGGCATAGAAATCAAGCGCGAATACCTCGAGCATGTGAGCAGATTATTGAACGAGCGCTTGTCGGGCCTGACCCTGCGGGAGATTCGAGACACCTTTGTCGAACGCACGCGCGATGTTCAGGATGAACGGACCGGCTTGATCCGCCTTTTTATTGATTCGGTCGACCAGCTTTTCGACGATATGAAGGAACGCGAAAAGGTCCATATCTCCGGGACGCAGAACATCATCGAACAGCCGGAGTTTATCGACCCCAAGAACTTCCGGAGCGTCATAGAGTTGATCGAGAACGACGACATCATCGTCCACTTGCTTGAAAAGCACGAGGAGCTTGATAAGAACTTCGTCATTACGATCGGGACCGAGAACGAGGATACCAAGGTGAAGGAGTACAGCATCGTCTCTGCGACGTACGACATCGAGGGCGTTACAGGGAGGGTTGGGATCATCGGACCGAGGCGGATGAACTATGCCAAAGTCGTGCCGTTGGTCGATCACGTCGCAAAACTGATCGCAAGAATGATGAGAGGCTGAACAGTACACCGAGACACTGAGCCACCGAACCGTATGGAAGAGAAGGACGTACAACCGAACGAAACGCCAAATGAGGAAAGCCAACCGCAGCCAACGCAGACCTCGGTTGTGCCGCAACTTGACGAGTTGACGCAAAAGCTCGCTGACGCAGGAAAACAGATCGAGTACTACAAAGACCTGCTGCTTCGCAAAGCGGCCGAATTTGACAATTTCAAGAAGCGATCCGAGAACGAAGCGACGTCCCATGTGAAGTATGCGAAGGCTGATGTCATCACGGATCTGTTGCCCATCGTCGACGACTTTGAGCGGTCGATGAAATTGAGCAAGGATCGAAGGGAATCAGAAGCCTTTCTGAAGGGCGTCGAATTGATTCACCAGAAGCTGTTGAAATTCCTGGAAACTCAGGGCGTCCGGCCGCTTGAATCGCTGGGCAAGGAGTTCGATGTCCAGTATCACGATGCCCTCCTCCAAGTGCCTCGCAATGATGTTCCGCCCCACACCGTCATCGAAGAGGTCGAAAAAGGATACATGCTCGATGACCGGATCATCCGTCACGCCAAGGTAGTAGTCTCCACCGCCCCACTCGATCACGGGAATGCCGAGCAAGGTTCAGCGAGTCATCCGATGAGCACAGCATCGGATACAAAGAAGGCATCGGAGAAATAGCTCAAACCATGACCAAACGGGACTATTACGAAATACTTGGTGTCTCCCGCAACGCTTCGCAGGATGAAATCAAGAAAGCATATCGGCAAATGGCGTTGAAGTATCATCCTGACCGCAATCCCGGGAACAAGGAATCGGAGGAGAGATTCAAGGAAGCAGCAGAAGCCTATGAGGTGCTCGGCGATCCGGAAAAACGCCAGAGATACAACCAGTTTGGTCACGAAGGAATGCGAGGCACCAACTATCGTGAGTTCCATGATATCAACGATATCTTCTCCGCGTTCAGCGATATTTTCGGGAGCGGCTTGGGGGGGGGGATTTTTGACGAGGTCTTTGGAACTTCCGCGCGCGGAAGGAGATCGTCCAGAACTCAGCATGGCATTCCAGGCTCTGATCTGAAGGTCAAGTTGTCGCTTACACTGGAAGAGATTGCAGCAGGTGTCGAGAAAAAGATCAAGGTCAGAAAACAGAAGAAGTGCGACCTGTGCAACGGAACAGGCTCGAAGCCCGGCACCGGTTCATCGACATGCCCCCAATGCAACGGTGCGGGCGAGCTTCGCCAAGTCTCGCGTTCGATGTTTGGCCAGTTTGTCAACATCACGACATGCCCTACATGCAGAGGGGAAGGCCGAATTGTCCGTGATCCATGCTCCAACTGCCACGGTGAAGGTCGATCCCCCGGTGAGACGACAATCAAAGTGAATGTGCCTGCGGGTGTCTCGGAGGGAAATTACATTCCGCTGCACGGGCAAGGAAACGCCGGCCAGCGCGGGGGTCCGGCAGGAGATCTTATTGTTCTCATTGAGGAGCAACCTCATCAGTACTTCGATCGGAGCGGTGACGACATCATCTACGATCTGAACATCAGCTTCCCCATGGCTGCCCTTGGCGGAGAGACGGAAATCCCTACACTGTCCGGAAAAGCGAAACTGACCATTGACCCGGGCACGCCGGCGGGCCGCATGCTCCGTATGCGCGAGCGCGGGATACCGCACCTGAACAGCTATGGTCGGGGTGACCAACTCGTGAGGATCAACATCTGGGTCCCGGCAAAGCTGACTGCCAAAGAGAAAGAACTGCTGAAGCAACTCGGGAATTCCGAACACATTACACCGAGCGAAGAAGAGCGGCACGGGCACACGAAGAGTTTCTTTAAGAAAGTCAAGGACGCATTCTCCTGATACAGAATGTTTGGGCGCCTTAAGAATTGGCTGGCTCTCACCGCGACGGAACAACGAGTGATCCTGTTCCTCGCGGCGACCTTCCTGATCGGGGCCGGGATTCGATTGTATCAGGAGACGTTCCCTTCTCAGCAGAAATTTGACTACCGATCAGCCGACAGCACGTTTGCGTCCCTGAGCGAGTTGCTGAGAGCGGATACGACGGAGAAGACAACCCGCACGGACGATCAGCTCATCAATATCAACAGCGCAACCAAGAATGAGCTGATGAGTCTGCCGGGGATCGGGGCGGTCATCGCCGAACGCATCATCCTGTTTCGGGAGGACGAGGGTCCGTTCACGAGCATCGATGATCTCCGGAAGGTCAAGGGAGTCAGCATGAAAAAATTCCAACAGCTGAAAGCACGCGTAACCGTTCGATAAGAATCGGATTTCCGAGAAGCCCCTCTGGCGGTGTGCCAGCCCGTCACACCGCTTCTGCGGAGCTTTTCGAGCCACCAACACTTACGTAGGCACCGTCATGAAATCATCACACTACGTCGGAATCTCGTTCTATCAGGGACAGATCCAGATCGCCGAAATCGATCATGGGAAGAAGCCAACCCTCACCGCGCTCAGCGAGCGCTCGACATCGCTCGACTTCACTCACGCTGCTGCCTTCTCGCCTGATCATCCACAGCTCCATACGTTTGTGTATGAGCTCGAAGAACTCTTCAAACAGAACCGTGTTCACGCGAAGACTGTTTCGTTTGCGTTGCCGACGGATCCCGTTTTCATCAATGTGATCCCGGTGGACGCAGCGCTTCAGGGAAAGGAGCTCACCTCCTATGTCCAGTGGGAGTTCGGTCAATATCATCCAGACGTACCTGCCAAAGATTTCATTATCACCGCGCAATCACTACCGCATGGGAAAAAGAATGTCAAGCAGGTGTTTATCGTCGCGGTCCGCAAGGGGATGGTCGGGTTCCTGAAACGAGCGACCACCGAGCTGCGATTGCAGCTTCATCTCATCGACATTGACCAATTCAGCTCGGAAAAAGCCCTTCGGGTGAACTACCCCGAGTTGATGAAAGAAAACACTGTGCTCTTCGGCCTTCGCCATGGCCGTATCGACGCAAGTCTTCTGTTACAGGGAGAGATGGTGGACTACCGAGCCTTCCCATCCGACACCCCCGAAGCTCTGAAGAAGACCGTCCAGAGCTATCTGGCCTACCTGAAGCAGAAGGATGGGCTCGAATCGCCGGGCAAGATCATTCTGCACGGCATCGAGATCACACCGCAGACTGTCTCCTCAGTCCAGCGCGAAACCGCGATCGAGACGGAAGCCCTGGACGCGGTCCGTCACCTCACGCTATCGAAGAAACTGTACGAGCCGTATGTCAAGGAGAGTTCCAGATTCGCGGCGGCGATCGGCTTGGCACTACGAGCGCAATGAGAATCATCGCTGGGCAGTATCGCGGCAGAAGCCTATCAAGCGTGCGTGACCTTTCCGTCCGCCCTGTTACGGATCGTGCGAAACAGACCATATTTGATATCCTTTCTCATCGGCTGGACTTTGAAGGTATCGAGGTCCTGGACTTGTTTTCCGGAAGCGGGAGTTTGGGATTGGAGGCACTCAGCCGCGGGGCTCGGATCGCTGTATTCGTCGATAAGTCGAAGCAATCGCTCCATGTCCTTGAGGGGAACATTGAGTCCCTCGGATGCCAGTCGCAGTGCACGGTCTACATGGCCGACGTGTTCTGGTTTCTAAAAAACACCAAGAGAGCGTTCGATCTCATTTTTGTTGATCCACCCTACAAGCTCGAGAAAATTGAGACGCTTCCAAGAGCACTCCATCAATCGACGGCCGTGAAGAGCGGAGCATATGTCGTGATGGAACAGAGCAAAGAATCGCCAATAGAGCTGTCAGAGTCACAGTACGATGTCATTCGAAAGCCCTTCGGTCAAACCTTGGTCCTCATCCTGAAGGCGAAGGGATGACATGACCCGCCGCGAAACTCAAAAGGACGACCTATGAAAATCGCGATCTATCCAGGCAGTTTTGATCCCATCACGAACGGCCATCTTGATATCCTCGAGCGCGCCATGAAGCTGTTCGACAAGGTCATCATCACGATCGCGCGCAACTCCGTCAAAAACCCTCTCTTCAGCGAGAAAGAGCGGCTCGCCATGATCAAAGAGGCTGTCAAGGACCTCGAAGGAGTCGAAGTGGATTCCTTCGACGGACTGCTCGTCGAGTATGCACGCAAGAAAAAAGCCACGGCAGTTGTGCGAGGTTTGCGCGCGATTTCCGATTTTGAGTACGAGCTTCAGATGGCATTGATGAACCGCAGACTCAACGAACAGTTAGTAACCGTCTTTCTGATGCCGAATGAAAAGTACACGTACCTCAACTCCAGCATCGTTCGCGAAATCGCGCGCCATCAGGGGGACGTGAAGGACTTCGTTCCACAACACGTCTACCGGAAGCTCATGGAAAAGATGGCTTCCCGCTAGAGAAATCCACCGAACAGAGACAACCGGTGAAATCGTTATCACGACTCGTTGCTAAAACAGAGCCTTCACTGACACTTGCCCTGTCGGCCCTCGCCAAAAAGCTTCACGCTGAGGTGTGGATGTCGTCACGCTCACGGCTGGGGAACCTGATTTCCCGACTCCCTTCCACATCAAGGAAGCGGCAAAGAAGGCCATCGAGGACAATCTCACCTCGTATACACACAATGCCGGAATTCCCGAACTGCGCCGGGCAATTGCCGACAAGTTCAGACGTGATAACAATCTCCTCTTCGATCCCTCGCAGATTCTTGTCTCAAACGGGGCAAAACATTCCCTGTACAACACGCTCAAGGCAATCTGTAACAGAGGGGATGAAGTCGTTATCCCCGCCCCTTATTGGGTGAGCTATCCTCAGATGGTGACGCTTGTGGAAGCGACGCCCGTCTTCGTTCAGACGAAAGAGGAGAACGATTTCAAAAGTACGTCAGCACAGCTCCGTCGGGCAATCACACGGAAAACCAAAGCGCTGATCTTCTGCACGCCATCAAACCCGACGGGATCGGTGTACGCGCAAGAGGAGATAGAAGCTCTCTCACGGGTGGCCAAAGAGACCGATATCTACGTCATCTCAGACGAGATATACGAAAAAGTGATCTACGACGGCGCCAGGCATTTCAGCATGGGCTCAATACCTGCCGTGAGAGACCAGGTCATCACCGTCAACGGAGTCTCGAAGGCATACTCCATGACCGGTTGGCGCATCGGCTTCCTTGGAGGAAGAAAAGACATTGTGGCGGCTGCAGAAAAGGTCCAAGGCCAGGTGACCTCGAATGCCTCTTCGATTTCGCAGCACGCGGCCTTGGCGGCGCTGACCGGACCAGATGATGAGTTGAGAGCCATGTCCGCCGAGTTTCTGCGACGACGCAATTTCATCCATGAGGCCGTTACTTCAATCAAGGGTATCACATGCAAGAAGCCAACGGGAGCTTTCTACCTTTTTCCAAATGTGCGCTCCTTCTTTGGACGAAAGCACAAGGGGAGGACGATGAAGTCCGGCGATGACATCGCAGAGTATCTACTGAATGAAGAGAGGGTTGTGGTCATTCCGGGCAGCGGGTTCGGCTCGAAGGATCACGTGCGCCT
>Ga0315284_10000894_pt1 | contig 41021 bp, 30 predicted proteins | sample YL17G09_16_MG_FD_203696 | JGI IMG/M metagenome (GOLD analysis project Ga0315284, IMG submission 203696) | Sediment microbial communities from Yellowstone Lake, YNP, Wyoming, USA - YL17G09_16 | ecosystem: Environmental > Aquatic > Freshwater > Lake > Sediment | place: USA: Wyoming | collected...
GGGGAGCGGACTGCATCTGGCTCGCAAATGATTTCGCATTCAATCAGGGGCCGTTCATCGCCCCGGAGCTCCTGTGGGAACTGGACTTCCAGTATGAAAAGAAAATCGTCGACGAAGTCCATAAACTGGATGTTCCCTGCGTGCTTCACGCCTGCGGAAACCAGACACAGACGATTGACCTGATCGTAGAAACCGGCATCGATGCCCTTCATGCCATGCAGCCCTCGGCACATAACGACATCGTAGACATCAAGAGACGGTACGGCAAAAAAATATCCCTGATCGGCAATGTGGACATCAGCAGGCTTCTTCCGTTTGGCAGCCCCTGGGAGGTCGACCAGGATGTCAAACGTCTCATCAGGGATGTAGGCCGTGACGGCGGTTTCGTTATGACGACATGCAACGGCATCATGGAGGATGTACCGGTGGAAAACGCGATAACCATGCACCTCGCGTGCGAAAAATACGGTCATTATCCGCTCAACTTATAATCACAACCCCCACATGGAAAGGGAACGGCGGTACTTTCGCCGGTGTTGTTCCCGGCAGATGGGTTTTCAGCCCATGGCATGGACACAACAAGCGAGGTAAAACATGATTTTCGACATCAACATCAGATACTCCGAAATCGAGCGCCGGAAAGAGCGATGGGACCGAGCGGTTGCGTTCGAAGTCCCCGACCGTGTCCCCGTCCTTCATTATCTCGGCGCCCGGTACTGGCTGCCGCTGATCGGGATGGAGAAGGGATTCAGGGAATACCTCGGCGATCCCCGGATCATGCTCGAAGCACAGCTCAAGGCATCGAAGTGGATTCTCGAAAACGTCGATTCGGACTACCATAAAATCGTCTGCTACCCCGATTTCATGTGGGCTGAGGATACGGAGCCTTTCGGTGCAGAGTTCATTTATCCCGAGGATGATTCACCCTGGGTCTCACGTCCTCACCTTCTCCAGAAGGACGGGGACCTTGAAAAACTCCGCGCGGTCGATTATGTGCATGCGGGGATTCACGGGAAAATCCTTTCGTATTATTCAACGATGAAAGAAATCGCCGGGGACTACCGCCTCCGGTTCAACGACGGGATGACCATCGAGGCGACAGACCTGGTCTACATGGCAGGCGGGGGGATCATCGGTCCGATGGTGCTCGCTGGTGATCTGTGCGGCGTGGACAGCCTGTCCATTGATTTGTACGACCGCCCCGATTATGTGCAAGAACTGCTCGGAATCATTATCGATAAGAGCATCGAATGGATTGACGACGCCCGTGATGTGTCGAACGGCAAAACTGCGTTCGCCAACGACTTCCACGAGGGATTCGTTTTTATCGGCGATGACGGTATAGCGCAGATGTCGGCGGGGCATTTCGAGAAATTCGGACTCGAGCCGCTCAAGAAGCTCGCCGGATATTACCGTGACCACGGACTCAAAATCATGGCGCACAACTGCGGCAAGGCCGATCATCTTCTCGGGTACTGGGTCGATGACATCCGGATCGACCGGTACATCGGTTTCAGCTACGTCATGGACAAGGAAACGATCAAGGAGGTCATGGGCGGCAGAGTTATCCTCATCGGAGGGATCGATACGACCAATCTCCATGACGGCACGCCAGAGACAGTCAGGCAGGACGTGCGTAAAGCGCTCGCGGTTCTGAAAGACGTTCCGGGATATATCATCATGGATGGCCATAATGTGGCGCCCGGCACTCCGGTCGAGAATCTCAACGCAGTGACCGCGGCGGCGCGCGATTTCGGGAGTTTCTGAGGAAATGACTTCAGCGGAAGCCGTGAAGGCTTTTTTTCAAATAACGTTCACCGCCCCTGCTGGCCGACCGATGCGGATTGTCTGAAAAAAGGGCGAAACATCTGGCCGGTACTGCCTGACGTCTTTCAGCTTGTATCACGGACACCGGACAACACGGAACCCGTACCCCCTATCCTTAGAATCGGGTGGGAGCCCGCCCCGAGCGCTTGACCGGCTGTGGCGGGCACTGCTGTAAAACCTGCCGCCACGCGCGACACGGGCGAATCCATAATCCGGACCGCGGGGATTTTCCGCAGGACTGATCTCGTAATAGTTCTCCATCAACCAGTCGTTGCACCATTCCCAGACGTTCCCGTGCATATCGTAGAGGCCGAACGGGTTGGGAGGCTTCGTCGCGACGGGATGGGTCTTCGCGCCGCTCACCGCCTGATACCAGCCCACACGGGCGAGGTCCCGATGACTGTCGCCCGACCAGTACTCCGTGGTCGATCCCGCACGGTTCGCATATTCCCACTCCGCTTCGGTCGGGAGTCTGAAGCCGTTCTTCATGAAATCGCATTTCCAGGTCACCTCGTCATAGCACTTATCCAGACCCGCCCGGTCGCTCAGAAGGTTACAGAACCTGACCGCATCGAACCAACTCACCGTTTCCACCGGCAGATTATCGTCATGGCGGAAATGAGACGGGTTTTCACCGGTTAGTGCATGGTACTGCGCCTGGGTTATCTGGGTTTCGCTCATGGTGAACGCATCGATGGTCACTGTATGTACGGGTTTCTCGGTCCAATCAGCCATTTCGGAACGCCCGCCCATCTCGAATGTCCCGGCAGGTATGCTCACCATGGTGATACCGGCAACGACCTCTTTTTTCACGTCCCGTGCCTGACTGTAACACGGCGGCAAACCAGTCAACAGGGCGATAATCACCAGTATCAACACCCTGTTCGCAGGATTAACTGACTTCGTCACACTATCTTTCATTTTACATCCCATCACGTAAAGAGAACCGGACAATTCAACGTTCACCGTCACCCCGGTTCAACGGGTTCCGCTCCGGGCGACCCTGAATCCGAGATCGAGGTACGATATGTCCGGAGAATAGAAATCCCTCGTCGCCGACCGGCAGAATTCAGGATCTGAAATCCATGACCCGCCCCGCATCACCCGCGTCGGGGTTTTGTGCGGACCGGGGGTTTCACCTTCGGGGATAAGGTCGTTATAGGTTTCACGGTACCGGTCGCTGCACCATTCCCAGAGGCTCCCGTGCATATCGTAGAGACCCCAGGCATTGGGCTTCCACATACCCACCGGGTGCGGCATATTATAGCTGTTACCGTTGTTGATATTGCCGTACCAGGCCGTGTCGTCGAGGACACTCTCAGTATCGCCGGTGTTGTAAGCCGTCGTTGACCCTGCACGGCAGGCGTATTCCCATTCCGCTTCGGTCGGGAGCCTTAAGCCGTTTTTCGAGGTATCGCACTCCCAGGTGTTCTCGTCATAGCACCGCTCGAGTCCAGCCCGGTCGCTCAGGAGGTTGCAGAACCTGACAGCGTCATACCAGGTCACCTGCTCAACCGGCAGGTTGTCATCTCCGACATAATTTGACGGATTCGTTCCGGTCACCGCCTTGTATTGACCCTGAGTGATCTCGGTCGCTCCTATTGAGAAAGCGGCGATTTCAACGGTATGGGCGGGCCTCTCATTCGGGGGACCTTCGTTCGAGCCCATCAGGAAGCTGCCCGCCGGAAGGTAAACCATTGTGATACCTTCGATGATCCCGGTAGTCATCCGCTGAGACTGGGTCATGACGGGATTGGAGCCAAACACCGCCAATACAATGAAACACACAGCTCCGACCGCGAATCGTTTCAGCAGTTTTTTCCATACTCCCATTGTTTCCTCCGCGCTGAACCGCATGCCGTTTCGAACCGGACATCGCCGTAAGGGCAGCGATGAACGGTTATTCCATGTACCGTGAAAAATCATGCACGAGAAGCGCATGAACCTCCGGATCGTCCATATTCTCCGGAGTCGCCATGGTGACTCCCGTATCGACCATACGCTCGATAGGTTCCCCTTTGAGATATGCTACGATGGTTTTAACGCTCAGATAGCCCATTGCGAAGGGATTCTGGAGCGAGAGCCCCTGAAGCTCCCCTGCCCGCAGCGCGTCGACAAGCTTTGTCGAGGTATCGAAACCGACAAACACGACCTTTCCAGCAATTCCCTTGTCCTGGAGGGCGCGCAGACATCCGAAAGTGCTCGATTCATTGGGGGTCCAGATCGCATCAAAGGTTTCGAAGCGGTTGAGCAGGTTTTCGCTCGTCCGGTACGCCGATTCGGTGGTCGCACCGGAATACTGGTTGTCGGACAGAATCTCGATATCGGGATATTTTGCGGCGATTGTTTTAAGGAATCCCGCCTCACGTTCGGCGGTCGCAGCGCTTCCTTCCTGATACCGCATCATGATGAGCGTCCCCTTCCCGCCGAGAAGCTGGCCGATACGTTCAGCGCCGAGTACGCCGCCCCGGTAATTGTCGGTCGCCACATAAGCGATATGGGCGGTATCCTGGAGCGCCGAATCGAACACGACGGTCGGGATTCCTATGTTTTTCGCCTCGCGCACCGGCCTGACGAACACACGGTCGTCGATCGGGGCGATCGCTATTGCGCTCACCTTCCGTGCGACAAGTGTCTCATAGATCTGGAGCTGTTCTTCACGGTCGTCTTCCTTGAGCGGGCCCTCCCAGATGATGTCGACACCGAGTTCACTTCCGGCCTTCTGGGCGCCGAGATGAACCGATTTCCAGTGTTCATGTGTCGCGCCTTTTGGTATGACCGCTATGGTCAGGGTCTTTCCTCTGCCGGAAGCGTCCCCCTTCTCACCTCCGTCTCCACAGCCCGCCAGCATAATGATTCCTGCTATCAGGAATATATGAATCATGCCCTTGCCACTCATATCTTTCCTTTCATCAATATTTGTGCAAAATCTGCGTTGCTGTCGTATAGCAGGCACGTGATCAGGGTTTTAAAAAGTCCCCGGGCGAAAGAGCACTGGCGGTGAAACGCACCGTCCGTATTGCCCCCTTGAACCAGTATACTCTGTTGATACGGACACCGATGGATGTCTTTCCTTTTTCCAGCGGCGTATATGATAGAATAACAGCGGTCAGTTCCTTTTCGCCGTTGACATAATGACGCATCTCCCTGCCGTCGTACACGAGCGCTGCATTGTACCATTCCCCGACCGGGTGGGTGAGCGTGCTGTCGATAAGCGTCTGGTCGGTCATGCCTGACCTGATGAACGTGTCGAGATACCAGCGGCCGTCACCGGTGAGGCGGGTCTCGATAAGCACCCGGTTGTCGCTCCCGTCCTCCTGAAGGTGGAAGAATCGCTGTTCCGGAAGCCCGCCTGCATCCGGCCTGAAGATGACTTCGAGGGTAAACGTCCCGGCTCCCTCGAGAGGACACGTGTCGATCTGAAGACCGTCCCCTTCGCCGTCGAATTCCACCATTTTCCCACCGGGCGTCGAGACGACCCGCGGCAGACCGAGCACAACGGGTGTATACCCGCCGATGGAGGTGATGCTGTCGATCTGCCAGGTTATCTGGAAATCAAGCATTTTATTTTTCTTTTCTTTATAACACATAATACTATTTATATAAAATAAGATAATTATTAACAATAAGATATTCATTAATATCTTAACATTTTTTAGCTTCATTTGAAATACCAATTATTAAATTCCTCATGATTATTTTCGTTATCATTTATTTTACCTCTATCTCCTTAATTACACATTGCTTAAGATATCATCATATACCATTTTAATCATAGTAAATTACACACTATGTAACTTCTTCCCTTGAAAAATCTTTTTTTCTTTAAGCATATCCCTTATCTCCCTCAGTGTCGCGTCTTTCTCGAGGGCCCAGAGCGGAGCGACCAGTTCATCACGGTGGGGGTCGCTGGTGAGGCGGTGTATGACCACCTCCGGCGGGAGGAGGGCAAGGAAATCGCAGACGATGTCCGCATACTCCCCGCGGGTCAGGCACCTGTACAGGTCGCTCAGGTACAACCCGTGAAGCGCCGTCCCGCTGATAATGTACAGCAGGTGGATTTTTACCGCCTGGATGTCCATGCCGCCGAGCGCCCGAGCTGTTTTTAGCATATCGTCCTTGTTTTCACCGGGCAGTCCGAGGATGACATGGGCGCACACCCCGAGCCCCCGTGCACGTGTCCGTTCGACCGCTTCCCGGAAAGTGTCGGCCGTATGCCCGCGGTTGATGAGTGCGAGTGTACGGTCGTGGATCGACTGGAGGCCGTACTCGACCGAAATATAAGTGTCACGGGCGAGCTCCGCAAGGAGATCGAGCACGGTATCGCCGGCACAGTCAGGCCTGGTCCCGATGGCGAGACCGACGACGTCTTCGACAGCCAGGGCTTCACCGTACAGGCGGCGTAGATGATCCACCGGCGCATAGGTGTTGGAAAAAGACTGGAAATATGCGATGAATTTCTCAGCCTTGTATCGTTGCCGGAGAAACTCCTTCGCCGATTCGATCTGCCCGGTAATCGACATTCCGGGGAATACTCCGGTGCCGGAACCGCGGGAGTTGCAGTAGATGCACCCGCTGGTCCCGACAGTGCCGTCGCGGTTCGGGCATGTCAGCCCCGCGTCCACTGTGATCTTCTGCACCCGGCAGCCGAACCGCGCCCGGTAAAAAGAATTGAGGTCGCTGTAAGGTAAGGATGACATTTCATTCGATATTGTATTATATTATTTAAAATTATCGCCTTCCGGAAGCGGCTGCATGATGTACCCTGAAGAGTAGCATGTGCCGCCCGGAAAGTCAAGTGAAATAGAACCGTCTGCACTACAACTCATGGGACGGAAATCCTGAACATGAACAGTCATCCGCACACATACGATGTCATCGTCATCGGCGCCGGCCATGCCGGATGTGAAGCAGCCCTCGCCTCGGCGCGCATGGGCTGTAAAACCCTCGTGTTTTCCATCAACATCGACATGGTGGCCCACATGCCCTGTTCGCCGTCAGTCGGCGGGCTCGGCAAGGGACATCTTGTTAAGGAGATCGATGCACTCGGCGGCGAGATGGCGAAGATAACCGACCGTACCGCCATCCAGTTCCGCGTCCTCAACACGAGCAAGGGCCCCGCCGTCCAGGGCACCCGTACACAGAACGACAAACACCTGTACCGGTCGCTCATGAAAAGCGTCCTCGAACATGAGCCCAACCTCGAGCTGAAGCAGACCCTCGTCGAGGAGATCGTCGTCGAGGATAGCCGGGCCGCCGGTGTGCGCGACAACATCGGCGCGGAATTCCGTGCCCGTGCGGTCGTTCTCACTGCGGGAACGTTTCTTCACGGCCTCGTGCACATCGGGGAAAGCCAGATACCCTCGGGCAGGGCCGGCGAGTTCCCCGCCGACCGGCTTTCGGAAAACCTCGCACAACTCGGATTCACCCTCGGAAGGATGAAAACCGGCACCCCGGCGCGTGTCGGGAAATCGACTATCGATTTCGGTATGTTCACCGAGCAGCCCGGGGATGCCGTCCCACGCCCGTTTTCCCTGTTCACCCGCGGTATAGCTCTGCCGCAGGTATCCTGTTTCATCGGGCACACAAACCCCCGGACGCACACAATCGTCTCCGAGAATCTCACACGCTCGGCTTTGTACAGCGGGCGAATCAAGGGAATCTCCGCCCGATACTGCCCGTCGTTCGAGGACAAGATCGTGAAGTTCCCGGGCAGGGACCGCCACCAGATCATACTCGAACCCGAGGGTCTTGACACCGAGGAATACTATCTGAGCGGACTGGGGAATTCCCTCCCGTACGACATACAGATCGATCTCGTGCATTCGATTCCCGGTCTCGAGAATGCGGAAATCATGCGCCCGGCTTATGCCATCGAGTACGATTACATCCAGCCGACCCAGCTCAGAACGACGCTCGAAACCAAGCTGGTCGAGGGGCTGTATTTCGCCGGGCAGGTGAACGGGACATCGGGTTACGAGGAAGCGGCGGCACAGGGCCTGTGGGCGGGCATCAACGCTTCGCTCAAAGTCCAGAAACGCCCGCCTTTCATCATGGACCGCTCGGAAGGATACATGGGGGTCATGGTCGACGACCTCGTCACACTCGGTACGAAAGAACCTTACCGGATGTTCACATCACGGGCCGAATACCGCCTGCTTTTCCGCGAGGACAACGCCGACATCCGCCTGCTTGAAAAAGGCTATGAACTGGGTCTCCACACTCGTGAAACCTATGATCGGCTCATCGAAAAAAAAAGTATGATCGGCGAGGAACTCGCCCGGCTCCGTAAAATCCATATAAAGCCTTCACCACTGGTGAACAGCGTGCTCAAAGAACGTGGATCGACGCCCCTCGATTCCCCCGCTTCTCTCGACCAGATCCTCAAGCGGCCCGGGCTCCATTACGACGACATCAAATCGATCGACGACAACCCACCCGCTCTGGATCCGGACATCGAGAGGCAGGTTGAAATCCAGTGTAAGTATGAAGGATACCTGAAACGTCAGGAAAACGAGGTCAGAAAATTCAAGTCTATCGAGCAAATCAGGATACCGCCCGATATCGATTACCATCATATACCCGGCCTCTCCAGGGAAATCATCCAGAAGCTCGGGGATATACGGCCGCTATCGCTCGGGCAGGCTTCACGGATTCCGGGGATGACACCCGCGGCGATTTCGGTGCTCATGATCTATCTCAAACGTCTCGCCGGCGGAAAAGACATTCCAACTGAACAGTGAAACATGAATCATAACTCACGATATTCAGAAAACCACAAGGTCCACCGCTAATAAACAGGATTTTCATTGGAGGAAATCGTTATGAAACCGGTTCGATGGGGAATTATTGGCGTCGCGCGCCATTTTATCAGGGGTGTGCTCATTCCCATGCAGCATTCGGAATTCGTTGAACTCCATGGTATTGCCTCCCGCGATCCTGCGAAAGCCCGAGCCGCTGCTGAAAAATACGGTATTCCCCGTTATTACCAGTCCTATGACGACCTGCTCCGCGACCCCACTATCGAAGCGGTCTACATACCACTTCCCAACCATATGCACCTCGAATGGATCAGAAAATCGGCGGAAGCCGGGAAGCACATTGTCTGCGAAAAGCCGCTGACCATGAACGCAGCGGAAGCCGCGGAAGCGGCCGATTACGCCGAACGCTGCGGCGTCCTGCTCATGGAGGCGTTCATGTACCGTTTCCATCCCCAGTGGCGAAGGGCCCATGAACTGGTGATGAGCGGGCATATTGGCGATGTGCGGGCCGTCCAAACATTCTTCAGCTACGACAACACAGATCCGGAAAATATCCGTAACAGGCTCGATACAGGGGGAGGTGCAATTCTGGATATCGGCTGTTACGCCGTGTCTGTATCGCGCTTCATGTTCGATTCGGAACCGAAACGGATCGTCAGCATGGCAAACCGCGATCCCCGTTTCAAGACCGACATTCTCTGTTCGGCACTGCTTGATTTCGGAGATGGGCACGCCGTGTTCACCGTGGGCACCCAGACATTTCCCTTTCAGACAGTCGATGTTATCGGTTCAGCGGGACGGATTCACATCGACATCCCGTTCAACATCTATCCCGATGTCCCGGTTGTTGTTACGGTGACTACGAGCATCGGGACACGTGAACTCAGCGCCGGGCCTGCCGACCATTACCGGATACAGTTCGAACATTTCTCGGAGGCGATCCGTGAAAACAGGCCCTCCCCGATTCCGTCAACGGATGCGGTGAAGAACATGCGGGTCCTCGATGCGTTCTTCCGCTCGGAACGGTCGGGGGAATGGGAAACGATTGAAACATGATACCTGTCACTGTCACGGCATATCAGCCCGTAATCCCGAAGGAGACTTCTGCATGAAAAGAATACCGGCATTTCTCGTGATTGCACTCATGTTCTTCTCTACCTCGTGCGCACCCGCACGACACGGCACCGCTGTATCAGGGAACAGGGACTATCAGAAGCAGATGCTTCACGATGCTCTTCCGGTCGACCCGGCAGTCAGAATCGGCAGGCTCGACAACGGTCTCTCCTATTACATCCGGCAGAATCATAAACCGGAAAATCGCCTGGAGCTGCGCCTTGTGGTGAAGGCGGGATCGGTGCTCGAAAACGACGATCAGCAGGGTCTCGCTCATTTCGCCGAACACATGGCGTTCAACGGCACGAAGAATTTTAACAGGCAGGAGCTGGTGGATTATCTTGAATCGATCGGAATGCGGTTCGGGCCCGAACTGAACGCCTATACCGGTTTCGATGAAACAGTCTATGTGCTTGAGGTGCCGACCGACAGCCTCCATGTCGTAGAAAAAGCCTTCCAGATCCTCGAGGACTGGGCTCATAACGTGAGTTACGATGACAGTGAGATCGACCGGGAACGCGGCGTCGTCATCGAGGAATGGCGGCTTGGCAGAGGCGCAGGCGCCCGTATGAGAGACCGTCAGTTTCCGGTGATTCTCAGGGATTCACGGTACGCCGAACGACTCCCTATCGGGAAGAAAGACATACTCGAACAGTTCGACCATGAAACGCTGCGTTCATTCTACCGTGACTGGTACCGTCCCGGCCTCATGGCGGTCATCGCGGTCGGCGATTTCCCTCCCGAAAGTATTGAGTCCATGATAAGGCAGCATTTCGGCGGAATTACACCAATCCCGAATCCGCGGGAGCGAACTGTCTATCCTGTACCAGATCATGATCAAACACTGTTCGCCATAACCTCCGATCCCGAGGCGACTGGTTCTTCGATCAGTATCTATTACAAACACCCCGTCGAACCGTTCACCACGGTCGGGGACTACAGATCTATGCTCGTCCGCAATCTTTTCATCGCGCTTTTCAATGCACGGCTCGACGAGCTGACCAAACAGGCTGACCCGCCGTTTCTCGCGGGCTATGCGGTTGAAGGTCGGTTCATTCTCTCGAAGGAATTCTTCGTTCTGGGCGCCACAGTCAGGGACAACGGCATCGAACGTGGGCTGGAAACGATTGCGGTTGAGTCGGAACGTGTCAGGAAATACGGATTCACTGAGTCGGAACTCGACCGGCAGAAAAAGGAACTGCTCATGGTAATCGAGACGCAGCACAGGGAACGCGACAAAACCGAATCCGGAGAATATATCGAGGAATATACCGGGAATTTTCTCATGGATGAACCGATTCCCGGCATCGAATATGAATATGAACTCCATAAAAAGCTGGTTCCTGTGATCGGCATCGAGGATGTCAACAGACTCGCCGACAGATTGATAACCCTCCATAACCGTGTCATCGTCGTGAGCGCACCCGAAAAAGAAGGCGTTCGCGTTCCGGAGGAAAGCGATCTTCTGGCGATCCTCGATTCCATGGAGAACACACCTATCAACCCATATGTGGATTCTTTCCGTGAAAAGCCACTGATCGACAGGGTTTTCGTACCGTCCACAGTTACAGGGCGCACCACAATCGAGGAACTCGGAGTAACCGAGCTGACACTCGAAAACGGGATCCGCATCATCATGAAACCGACCGATTATAAAAACGACGAAATCCTGTTCACATCGTTCAGCCCGGGTGGAAATTCTCTTGTCAGTATCGAAGACTATATCCCCGCAGTAACCGCTTCAAATGTCGTTGTGGAAAGTGGTGTCGGTGATTTCAACCGTATCGAACTGACAAAACTCCTCACCGGGAAAAATGTGAACGTTTCTCCATGGATCGGCGAACTCCAGGAAGGAATATCAGGCAGTTCAATTCCCGATGACCTTGAAACGATGTTTCAGCTCGTATACCTCTATTTTACCGCTGCGAGAGAAGATACGACTGCGTTCATTGCCCTCCAGGCCCGCATGAGGGGATACGTGGAGAACCGAAACTTGAGCCCGGAAACAGCGTTCGAAGACACAGTCATGGTCACCATGGCGCAGCACAATCCCCGTGTCCGGCCATTGACCCTCGGTACGGTCGATGACATGAATCTCGAACGTTCTGAGGAGGTTTACCATGAGCGGTTCGCGGATGCCGGGGATTTCACTTTCTTCTTCGTCGGGAACTTCGAGCCAGACCGCCTCGAGAATCTGGCGCGGGCATATCTCGGAAATCTTCCGACGCTCAAGCGCTCAGAAACCTGGCGCGATACCGGCATCACCCCTCCCGATGGGCTCATCACCAGGGAAGTCAGACGTGGACTCGAACAGAAAAGCCGTGTCAGGCTCCTCTTTACCGGGCCGTTCGTCTGGAACCGTCAGAACCGTTATGACCTCCAGTCGATGGCTGATGTGCTCAATATCAGGCTCCGCGAGGTGCTTCGCGAGGACATGGGAGGGACGTACGGTGTCGGAGTATCCGCCTCGCGCTCGCATTACCCCAGGGAAGAATACACGATCACCATCGGATTCGGGTGCGATCCGGAGCGTGTCGACGAACTCACCGCGGCGGTTTTTCAGCAGATAGACGAACTCAAGCGCAACGGTCCTTCAGAAACAGAACTCACCAAGGTCAGGGAGACGCAACGGCGCACAAACGAGACGAACCTCAAGCAGAATTCGTACTGGCTTTCGACCCTCAATTTCTACTATTTTCACAGCGAGGATCCACGGGAAATACTAAAACTCGATATGTATGTGGATAACCTGACCGCCGGAGCAATAATGAAGGCTGCACAGACCTATTTCGATATGGGGAATTACGTGAAGGTAGTCTTGTATCCTGAGAAATAACAAAGAATTACTGTCAATAATGCTACTTTTGATTATAACCCGAATAATTCATACGTTTTTATCGGATATGGTATGCAGTTGAGACCCTGAAACAAGTTCAGGGTGACAATTCAGCCACTGTCATGCTGAACTCGTTTCAGCATCTAAAGTAAGTTAAATCAACAAGTAAAATTGTATGAACAAGCTATTTATGAATAATCCGGGATAAATGAGAGTATTTATTATTCACAATACATCCTGAGCCAGAGCTCGGTGTTGATCCACTTCCAGATGGATTTCCCGGCGTTTTTTGTCCCCCGCAGGTGGGCGCGAAAGATTTTTTTAACACGCTTCCACCGCCAGTAGGGGCGGTTTCTGAAGCTTTCGGACATGATGATCCGCTCGCAGAAAGCAGCAATGTCCGGGTTCCGGAAGAAATCGTCCGTCGCAATTTCAAAGCCGATCTTATCGGTTCTCCCGGCGATCAGTGCGGGGAGAATGCTGCGCATTGCACGTTTGAAAACCACCTTTGTTTCGCCATGGTCGAGTTTCGATTCTGCGGGGAGGGAAAGAGCCGCTTCGACCAACTCCACATCGAGGAAAGGGACCCTGCTCTCAACACCCCACCGCATCGAGTTCTTGTCCTCAAACCTGAGCAGGTGGGGAATTGCAGTTGAAAAAAGGGTCATGGAGAGGCATTCATCGAGTGTCCGGGCCCGAAGCCGGGGGTCGGCTGGAACACCATCCGCTTGTTTCATATACCGGTAATCGATCCACCTGTTCATGAATACACGAAACAGGAACCGGCGCATGCTTCCGGGGAAAAGAAGGTACAGAAAGAGCCCGTAAGGGTAAAAGCTTTCAGTTCTGATGAAAAACTGAGCCATCTCACGTGCAAGGGTGATCCACCTGAAACGTGTGAAAAGCTCACGGAAATAAAAGGCATAATAGTACACATACCCGGCGAACAGCTCATCCCCGCCCTGGCCGTCGAGCAGAACCTTCGCTCCATGGTCATGAGCCAGTTTCATGACACGGTACTGGGCGTATGTGCTCACCTCAGTCACCGGCTCCTCCTGGGCGCGGATAAAATCCTCGATATCCTCGAGGAAATGAACGGGATCGACAGTCGTATAAAACTGCCGCGTCCGGGTGTGTTTTCCAACTTCAGCGATATACGGGCTCTCATCGCGGGGGCTCCCCGGGGCGATAAGGGAAAAGGTCTGAAACTCATCGGGCAGAATCCGGTCGAGCATGAGTACAATAGAGGAGGAATCGACACCACCGCTCAGGCAGCTTCCGATCGGAACATCGGCGACCGTATGGCGGCGGACACTCTCGAAGAAGAGGGTGTGGATGTCGTCTTTGATCGAGTTCTCCTTATCAACGGGAGTGTACCAAACTTCGATATCAGCGGTTCCGGTTCCGAGGTCGTAAGTGAGTGCGCTTCCCGGCATGAGACGTCGGATGCCGGTGAAAAAGGTTTTCTCGGTATGATCTTCGAGGTTGTAAGCGAGGTAATCCATGATTGCCGCATCGTTGGGAGAGGTTTCGATTTCGTGGCATAATATGCCGCCGATCATGGACGAAAAGATTATCCGGCGCTCATCGGTGTAGAAATAGAGCGGCTTGATGCCGTAACGATCCCGGCTCAGAATCAGCCGGCCAGCTTTCATGTCGTAGATGCAGAACGCCCACATACCATTAAATTGCTCCATACATGCGGGACCATACTCTTCATACGCGTGGATAATCACCTCGGTGTCAGTTTCACTCCGGAACCGGTGCCCGCGGGCGGTCAGGTCGTCCCGTAGCTCACGGTAATTATATATCTCGCCATTAAAGGTTATCCAGACCGTTTCGTCCTCGTTCGCCATTGGCTGGTGCCCCCGCGGGGAGAGATCTATGATCGACAGCCTTGCGTGTCCCAAAGTCACCGCGCCCGCATGATACCCGGTATCGTCCGGACCGCGGTATCTGACCACCTCGTTCATTTTCTGAACAAGGGCCGGGTCATTCCAGTTGAATCCGTTTATTCCGCACATACTTACTCACTATTTCAGATGGAAATAACCTTCCTCCAACGTCATCCGGCGGATGTCCTCCACTGCATGCCCGCGCCCCACCAAATCAAGCACACGGAGGAACCACGGCAATGGATCGATTTTTTCCGAAAGCATCACTTCACGGCGCCGTTTCATTACGCCGTGAATATCGGGTGTCGAGAGGAGAAGACCGAGCTCATCGGTCAACCGTCTCTCTCCCCCGGGCCTGAAGCCGAACGCAAGGCCGTACTCCTCCAGCTCACGAATGACCGTTATCCTCCCGGCGAAGCTGCTGAGCCTGAATGCCGGAGTTCCGAGGAGCGCCGCCTCCATTGTCATGGACTGGCTGTCACCGATGAAAAATTCGGCATACGCGAGGACATGATGCATCCGCTCATGCGGAACCGTGATGCGATACTCTGCGAAGGCGCTTTCAAGGTCTTTCTCACTCGAAATAAAAATCCTCATATTCCCCCGTACCATGTCGAGCACCCGGCGGATCAGGTCGGCGGACAGCCCCTGCGCGCGGGCATCGTGATGTGCCTTGAGTGCGCTTGTCCTGACAACAGCGTACCGTTCTTCCGCTGCGACGCCGAGTTCTTTCCGTATCGAGGGATCAGGGGTAAACCGGTTGGGGTGAAGGTAAAACAGTTTCTGATACGAAGGATAGGTGAGGTGACGGCGTCCGTAGTTCTCACTGGCAAGGGATACGGGTGTCACGATCGCAGTGGCGAATGGATAGGCGAGCAAACGAAACAGCGGCACCACCGAGGCATCGTCCTCGTTCACCACCACTGAACGGGATCCTATCATTCTGGCTACACGGGCGATGTTCACACTCGTACCGGTCATGATGTCCGGTTTGAACTTCCTGGCAACACGTAACAGCCCGATCTCCCGCTCGACGAGCTCGCGGAATGCCCCGAGGCGGCCGATACCAATCGGGGCGAGGAGGGTGTACGGCACATCATAACGGTCGAGCAGTTTGAAGGTGATATCCTTGTTTCGTGCGACGATACAATACTCGTGACCAGCCCTTTTAAATTGTTCGATAACGGGGCGGAACAGATGAACATGGGCGGGGTGGCCGATGTCGACAAGTATGCGTATCGCTATTTCCCTTTTAATTCTCTGTTTGCTTCCATGTCAAACAGCATGGCGAAAAATAAGGATTGAATACCGATGACAGTGCAGAAGATAGTCGCGAGTGTGTTGATCGGGGTGATCGTCGCATCCAAAACCCACCGGTATATCATCCGCGACACAAGCGGGACATCAAACAGGAGCAGGGTAAATCCGAACGCGTAGAAAAATATCAACGGATGGAAATCGCGGATGATATACTTATGGAACATGCGCCTGACGAACAACCGTATCATCAGGAACAATAGTGAAAATACAACCTGATACGACCTGAATCCGCTTCTTTCGCCGATGCCGTATACCGGCTCGACCTCGACATCCATTACCCGCATGTTGTACACATTCAGGGTAACAAGAAAATCGTTCGGCATGCCATACCGCGGATAGACATTCTTGAACGGGAGGCGTTCGAGACCGTGCCTGTTGAGCGCGGTATAACCGCACTGCGAATCCGTGACATGCCAGTATCCGCTCACGATCTTCGTCATCATTGTCAAGGCGGAATTGCCAAGGTACCTGACACGGGGAATTTTCTGCCATGCCTCGCCGGTCACAAGGCGGTTGCCTTTCGTGTAATCTGCCCGGTCCTCGACAATCGGATCGAGGAGAGCGGGCATGTCTGCCGGATTCATCTGCCCGTCGCCCGCGACGACCACGGCTATGTCGATATCGTTGTCACGGCACCAGATATAACCTGTAGCTATGGCTGCACCCACCCCGCGATTCTTTTCATGGCTGAACAGGATAATTCGAGGATCATTCCGTGAAATATCACTGACAATCTCGCCGGTTCTGTCAATACTGCCATCTTCGACGACGATGACCCGGTCGACAAATGCGGGCAGGGTTCGCAGGGTTTGCGCTATGAGTTTTTCTTCGTTATGAGCGGGAACGACGACACCGATTTTCTTATCCCGGTACATCGGATATTCCTATCGAAGCAGGGTGCGTTCACAAGCATAAGGATATATGTGTGATGGTAAAGTATACATGAAAAGCGGAACATAATCAAGATGAAACATAAGTTGACCATCCCCACTCTAATACCTGACGTATAATATGGTACATAATTTACAGAATTTTTCAATCCTGTTAATCCCGGTTAATCATGGTTAATCCTTTTAATCCAGGTTAATCATGGTTAATTCTGTCAATCATGGTCAGGGATCGCCGGGGAGCCAAAGAGTGAGTTCCGGACAGGTAGAGAGGTAGAGAGGTAATAAACATTCAATCCCGGAGTGGAACTCCGGGGAATTCCCGCTATTAAATAACATCTACATAAGTGAGGGATTTCCGTATGGTTTATTCATCCGAAGGTGAGGGAGAACAAACGTAAACATAGCCGGTTCCACGTATCGCAACAATGCGTTCGTTCATTTCATGTTCAATGCCCAGTTTTTTGCGGATGTTGCTTACATGTACATCGATACTTCGGTTATTGGGAAAGAATGGTCGTCCCAGAACCTCCTGCGATAGTTCTTCACGGGATACGACTCGTCCATAATTACGCATCAGTATCTCAAGGATGCTGAACTCTACTTGGGTGAGTTTAACAGGTTTGTTATTCCTTAACACCATACGGGCTCCCATATCCATTACCACATCACCAAATCTATATTTTTTCGCTGTCATATTTGCGGCTCCGTTCTGCCGAATGGAAGCCGAACGCCGTAAAACAGCATGTATCCGGGCAAGAAGCTCCCGTGGATTGAAAGGTTTGGAAAGGTAGTCATCGGCCCCTATTTCTAATGCAATTATCCGGTCCATGACCTCACCCCGGGTGGCAAGCACAATAACTGGTATATCGGTTTTAGCCCGGACGTTCCGGAGTACATCAAAACCATCGTATCTCCCGGGCAGCATGATGTCGAGCAGCACGATACTGTAGTCGTTACACAGTATCATCTCGATGCCTTTTTCCACATCATGCGCTTCATCAACCTTAATACCATCGGGTTCAAAGTATTCTGCCAGATATTTGCATAATTCCCTGTCGTCATCTATTACCAGAATACTTTCCATTGACAATCCCATCTCGCCCTGTACGGGTGATTATGAAATGATTTCATTAAAAATGGCATTTTGTGCCTGAATGACGGGAACAATTTTCCGCAAGGAAAACATGAATGTGACAGTTAACATTCCACGGGGTTCCCATCCATTGTAAAGTATTGTAAATACCGGTGATGTATAAGATACATCCATTAATTCTAGTTTTTTATCCGACCGGTGTGAATAAAGGGGGCTTTCGCGAGAACGTCACAATCATCCCCCGGCTCATTGTAAAATTTTGTTAATTCCCAGCCTGTTCGGTGACAGGTTATTATTTTTGGCACACTCATTGCAATTATTGACTGCAGTTTTTACCATGCTTTCTGCCTTGACGTAACTAGACAGACAGATGCCCGGAAATCATGATTAATACCTGATTCAATTTTTAACAATTCTTTACTTATTACAACGGATCGATGCTCCGATAACATAATCAGAATGAAAGAAAATCCTTGAAATTATATCATCTATAAGTAAGGAACATATATATGACGATTGAATGAATATTTTGGTTTATTTCGATTCAACATTAATTTCACCGTTATTGTTGGTGATTTTAGGGGAAAGGAAACGGTAATGATAAGCGGAATCAGCAGTAACAAAATGAGTGATTTATTCTCACTATCACAGCTATGGCAGAACATGTTCAACAAAATCGACACGAACAGTGATGGTTCGATCGATAAAACCGAATTGCAAGCCGCTGCCCCTAAAAAGAGCTTTGGAATGAATGAAATCCTCAACAGTGGCACAAACCAGAACGCTGTCATCAGTACAGACGAAACAAACACAGATTCTGCCAATTTTGAACAGTATACGGGAGTAAACGATTTCGCCATGAATATGGGCAGGATAGGGGGACCGCCGCCGCCTCCTATGAATATTCAGGATGGAGAGGAAAGCAGCAACGATCTTTTCAGTCTGTTAGACTCGAACGGTGACGGTATGATCGATCAGACAGAACTTCAAGCTTTTGGGGATCAGACTGGTATTGACACTAACACAATTTTCAGCGCGATCGATACCGACGGCGACGATCTCATCAGCCAGTCTGAATTTGATACTTTCCTTAACAGTATAAGGGAACAGATACAGGAGGGCTTTTCACCTGATGGTTTCCAGAATGCTCCCAAATTACCGGACATCGACACGATCTTCAGCGGGATCGATACCGATGGCGACGGTCTTATTAGCCAGTCCGAATTTGTAGCTTCTCTTGAGAGCATGCAGGAACAGGTACAGGAAAACTTTTCACCTGATAGTTTCCAGAATGCTCCCCAACTACCGGACATCAACACGATTTTCAGTGGAATCGATACCAATAGCGACGGTCTCATCAGTCAGTCTGAATATGTAGCTTCCCTCACCAGCATAAGGGAACAGTTACTGGGGAGCCTGCTTTCAGACATTACTCAGAATACATCCAAAGAATCGGATGTTGATACTATCTTCAACGGAATAGACACCGATGGCGACGGTCTCATCAGCCAGTCCGAATTTAAAACGTACATGGCAACGATGAGAGAGGAAATGCACCTGCAATTATTTAACAGTATTTCCGGAAATGATTCCGATTCTCAGTACAAAAACAAGATGCTGACGGAACTACTTAAGGTATACTATTCCAACGGATATGAATCCACCAACTCGTTGGATATTTCCCTATGAAGATGAACCTCTCATTTTGTGGAAGTTCGTATTGACGGTGTATACAGGCTCACAAACAGGTACAGGAAAAATTCTTCCTCTGAACAGGGGTAGCTTATGAAAGTCTGCCCCTGTTCTCATAATATAGTCGAGAGGAAGAAGCGCTTTTCCGCTCAAAAGCCTGGTTAAAAATATCATTTGTGTAAATACATGCTGTCAAGGGTCAGCACGAAGTGCTGATTTACATGCCCTTGATAGCAAACATACAGTATATTTCATTATCGGGCGCGTGAAAAAAATACTTTTTCACCGCCCTCTCAAATGAAGTACATAAAGTATCCAGGGCTGTCGGTTCCGGTTGTTAAGGATTGGAGTAGATTGTAGATTTGACCTGCCCTTCACCGGGATTCGTAATATTCCTGTATGCCGGAAGTTTCGGTCACCGGGCGTATTTCCTGTCCTGTTCGGCGATCTTCTTCGCTATCACCGGCCGGGCCTCTTCGAAAAATGGGCGGGCGAATTCCATGGTCCAGGTCCGGTCTCCGAAATCCTCACGGTCGAAGAGAAGCTTCAGAAAGCCGTCGAAAAACTCACTGAAATAGCTGCCGTAAATATGGTAGGAATCGGACTGGTCAACAAACCGTCCGAGCCTGATTTCCTCGCCGCGAAGCTCAGAGACCCTCCCGGAGAGCTTTTTCGCCAGGTCGATAAACGCGAAGTCGTTCATGAACGCCGCCTTGTAAGCGTCACGGCTTCTGAAGCGCATGTTGAGATTCAGGAAGGCGGTTCCCAATTCGTCACGGGTGATCCGTCCCCACAGGGACTGCCAGCAGGCGGGATCGTACGCCCCGAGATCCATCCACGGCTGCCAGGAAATCATCTGCGCTCTTCGTGTTATCGGAGAAGCCGCAAGCGCCTGCGCCATTCCCTCGAACTGGTTGACCGGCTCAGCGAGCCCTGGAACTCTGTAGGAAAACATCCGCTCGTTGTAAGTGTATTCCCAGCGGTTGTCCCCGGGATCATCAGGGTTGCGCACCCAGTGGTTCTTGATACCCTCGACAACTTCCTGCCGGTACTCCTCGAGGTCCTCCAGCCCGCCGGGGAACGAACGGTGGATCATGGGCTCTGACAGGGGGGCATCCACGAGCATCACCATGCTTGAATCCCTGCTCGGCGGGTCCACCTCACGGTCGTACTGGGTCTCGAGCAGCGTTCCGAAGGTAAAAACCGCGATCAGTGAATGTTCCCATGCCTCGGGAAGGCATCTCCCCCGTGCAAAAAGGACCGGTATCTGGCCGCCTCCGCCCTGAACGAGCACCCCAATGGAACCTTCGCTGATTTTTCGTTCGGCGAGGACCCTGACACGTTCGATGATATCGGCTTTATCGGGAAAAAGCCGGATAAATTCGTCAACGGTATGCCCGATACCGGATGATGCTTTTTCCATGCTGTCGCCCCTGTCTCGTATATAATTCGTGGATATTTGATGCTGGTAATGTACGAAAACTCCGATAGAAAGCAAGCGCCTGTTCGGGAAATCTTTCCCCGTTATAGACCGGAAACCACGGCGACATAACAGGCAGAATACACATTTGCATGTCAATTTCTGGATAATATCAATTATTCGGATCAGGTTGTATAAAAATTTTAGGCTATTTATAGTAAGAGAAGTATCTTTTCCTTGTCGATACATCTCCTCTTAAGTATTATTACACAATATTGTTAGTTGTATAATTGCCAATATACCTTATTTCTGGTTTTTACCCGACAATGTGAAGAGGATATCATCATGGCAAGCGAAAATCCCACACAAACATACCATCAGATAGGTGTCAGCCGTCCCGCACTCCCGCTCGACGATCTCCCTGAACCGGAAACGGTTTTCGGGGTGCCCGCAATCGGCTTCAAGGAGCTCATAAAACTGGTCCTCGGACCGAGCATGATAGCCCTCGGGGTGTCCATCGGGAGCGGCGAATGGCTCCTCGGACCGCTCGTGGCGGCGAAATATGGATTCATCGGCATCGGGTGGGTGATCCTCGTCTCCGCCGTCCTCCAGACATTCTACAATGTCGAGGTCGCCCGCTACACGATCGCCACCGGCGAGGTTCCGATTGTCGGATTCGCCCGCACGCCGCCCGGTATGGGTTTCTGGGTCTCGTTCACCCTTCTGGTCATTTACATCGCGTGGATATGGGGCGGATGGGCAGCCGCCGCCGGTCAGAGTCTCTTCACCCTGTTCACCGGGCGCCCCCATACGCCGGATGAGCTTGAAATCGTCCGTATCATCGGAATCGCCCTCATGGTTCTCGCTTTCGGTCTTTTCCTGTTCGGGGAGAAAATCTCGCGGACGATGGAGCTGTTCAGCACGGTCATGGTGTTCTTCATTCTGTTCGCGCTCATCGCCATCGCGGTGAGCATAGTCCCGTTATCCTACTGGTGTAACGGTCTCCTCGGCCTGGTGACATTCGCACGGCCGCCGAAAGGGATCGATGTGTCCCTCCTCGGCGCACTCGCCGGGTATACGGGCTTCGCGTCCGGGATGAACTTCATGCTCATCAACTACTACCGCGACAAGGGGTACGGCATGGGGCACAGGGTCGGTTTCATATCCGGGCTGGTCGGCGGGATAAAAAAAGAGGTGCTCCCCTCGGGTGTCATTTTCCGTGAAAGCCCTGAAAACACCGTTTGCTGGAAACGGTGGTTCAGGTTCCTGCTCATAGACCAGTGGATCGTCTTTTTCATCGGCGCTCTCATGGGCATGATGGTGCCGAGCATCCTGGTCTGGTATCTGGCGTCCACCCCCGGCGCGGGGATACCGGATATTGCCACTATGCCCATCTACGCCGCCACCGAGATGGGGAGGCTCTACGGACCGTTTTTGTTCTACTTCGGCCTGTTCGTCGGCGCCCTGACCCTGTTCAAGACGCAGAGCACCATTCTCGAGATGCTTATCCGCAACACGACCGATGCGGCGTTCGCGATGAGCGAAAGATTCCGCAGGTTTCTCCGTAACGATCCGCGGAGATTCTATTATCCCTTCGCCATCGTGCTTGTAGTCGTCATCGGCATCATCATCCACCTCGCCCTGCCCACGAGGCTCCTGGTCATCTCGGCCAACATGGCAAATCTCGCGGCGATGATCTTCCCGTTCGTCATAATGTACCTGAACCGGAGGCTGCCGAAACCGGCACGGATCAGCTGGTGGGGATACCTGGTGCTCGGGCTGAACGTGGTTTTCTTCGGTTTCTTCTTTGTCAACTTCCTCGCGGTCCAGCTGACCGGAACACCGCTCTATCAGTTCTGAAGGTGCAGGGGAGAATATCCTGTTCGATTGCGGATTGCGGATTGCGGATTATAATTCATCCACCCTGAGGAATCGCCGGGCGAACAAGCAAAAACTTTCACGAAAAGGAAGATCAGACGGCGGTGAAGTTGAGCGGAGGATTGAGCTTCCCGGGAAAATGCGCCGGTGAGAACGGAGAACGATTATTCCGGACGATTCACGTGCCTTTTCTTTGTTTCGTTCTCTGGGCACACAAAGAACGAACATTAATATGAGCGATAATATTGATCATCTTTTTGAGGAATAAAAAATGGGGGTTGCCAAACGGGAATTTCACGCTTGACTCGGTGCCCGGCTTTGTTATATTCTGTTCATGAGGAGGGCGATGAAAAAGTATTTTTTTCATGCGCCCGTTGGCTATTCATCTGCTGGAATTATGAAAGACGTTATACGAAAATACACAAAGAGGCGGGAACTTCTTATACAGAAATAAACAGTCTGCGTTTCTTGTTTTACACAGACTGTATAAACATTGTTCAGTCAAGACAAGAAGGGGCTTTATACGTGCATTATGCATTTATCGACACAAACATTTTTATTCGCGTGATGTCGCAAGGTAAACCCGGTTGCGAGACTGATCTCTTTGAGAGACTTAGCGTCCTTGCAACTGGCGGTGCATTGAATTTGGTTATTCCCGAAGTGGTGCATCTTGAACTTGAAGGACAGATGCATAACCTATCAGAGGTTCTCGATCAAAGGTTTGGGGATTTGAAGAAGATTATCAATACTACTCCTGTTTGGTCGGAAATCGAAGATGCAAAGCAATTGGTAATGCAACAGTTCGATTCATTGCGTGATGAAAAGCAAGAGCGTTGGCATCAAGTATATAAAGACGTCTTGGAGTTATTTAATTCAGGAAAAGTCTCTTCAATACCCTTCACTGCAGAGATCATGTGTCGGGCAAAAAAACGCATTATCCGAGGAGGAATGCCAAATACCTCCCCAAGGATGGATCAGGATGCTGCAATTGTTGAGTCCCTTATAGTCCACTTTTCTCTTATTCAAGATCCTCAGCCTGTTCTGTTTTTCTGTTCTGAGAACCATTCAGACTTTGCAATCGAGGTCCAAAAAGCTAAATCACAAGATAGGGTTTTTGCTTTACATCCTGTTATAGCTAAAGATTTACCAAAGACATATTTCTTCACACAACTTGAATATCTGCTCCAGTTTGACCAAGGTTATGAGTCTCTTCCACAACCACCGAATGACGAAGAGATCAAAGAGGCTATGGATAGAGCAGACAAACTTGGTTCTAAGTGCAATTTCGATTTCGATGCCAATGGCTTTGATGAATACATGCAGTCTATAAAGCATCTGGACAGCATTAAAACCTCACGTCTTGCAAATCAATATGCCGTTGAAGTTGTTCCGACTCTACCGGAGGAGTTTCGGAGCAAACGGGAAGATATGGTCAAAAGAATTCTGAATTTACTTGAACAATGCCGGCAATGTATTTCATGGGATGACCGCAGTGAAGAAAAGTTGCCTCAGTGGATAGAATATGTTCCTGAACATATGATTCCATACACTACTTTGTCAAATCTTCTGAAGATAGAAGAGAACCTTAATCGATACCTCTCCATTCACAAAGAGATGGATGATAAGGAAAATAACGTATGACCGAACAATTCTTTTAACCGGACGGCGTTGTAACGTGGTTGGTTTTTAAGCAACCCCTGTGGACGCCACAGCTGTACCGCAGCTTTATCTTCTCGATCCCCTCCGGTAATACCTGTGCAGAAATCCCTCCACAAACCGGCATGCATCAGCCGGGGATTTCCGCCACTTCCCCGTTATCAATAAGATATTGAATACCAATTTCGCCTATATTGCATACAATAAAGCTTCTTTTCCCGCTCCCCATTTCATGAAGGTGACGGAACGGGTACAGTTTCGCCATGCTTCCCGGATGTGAGCGCCGCGGTGAACAGGTCGTGACTGAGCGCTGTCTCATCGGGGGTCACACACCCGGCGAACCGTTTCAACGGACGGCCATGCTCGAGTTCATACAAAAACGCCGCCCACATCTGAAGGATTAAATCGGAGAAACCCGGGGAGAAGATACTGCCGGTGATGGTTTTGAACGCCATCTCATTTCCCATGTCGATATGGCGCCATGCCTGCTCGCCGCCGGTATATTCAAGCACCTGGAGCAGTGAGGGATTTTTCGTGGAGAAACGTGCGGACGCCTTCGTTCCGAGCACGCTCAGATACCAGGTGTTTTTCTCCCCGGGCGCGATCCTGAACATTTTGAGGGTCATGGGAAAGAGAGTTCCGGTCCTGGTATCGGCAGTTTCGCACAAAAGGGTCGCATTGTCCCAGGTGTCGCAGGCTGTCACCCCCCCCTTCCCGTCCGGCCGCTCGGGAACGATGTTCGAGAGAAGAGCCCGAACTGTGCGCGGAATCCATCCCGCCCGGAACGGTACATGGCAGACATGCATTCCCAGATCGCCCATGCAGCCGTATTCGCCATTGTACGCCGCGATTCGTTTCCAGTTGACCGGCTTCAACGGATCGAGATCGCCCGAGTGGAGAAAACCGGCCTCGACCTCGATGATCGTGCCGAACGCCTCCTCCTCTATCATATCGCACATTCTCTGGACAGCGGGATAAAACGGAAATTCGGATGTGGATCGGACGAAGACGCCGGGGTGTTTCCGAATGGTCTCAAGTATGGCCGAGTTGGCTTTTTTATCCATACCAAACGGTTTCTCACCCATCAGGTGTTTGCCTGCCTCGATCGATGCGCAGTACAATTCTTCATGAAGGTTGTGCGGGACCGCGCAGAACACCGCATCGACATCCGGATTCCTCAATACCTCACGGTAATCCCCTGTGACCTGTGAGACCGTGGGGAAATGACCGGTGAACCAGCGGACTGTGGTCTCCGGCACATTGACATCGCAGACTGCGACAAGCTCCGGCTTCACATCGATGTCGGTCAGGTGGCACCATCGGGCGACCGCGCCGGCGAACTCACGTCCCATCAAGCCGCAGCCGATTATTCCGAACCGAAACGCTTTCATGAACGACTCCTTTAGCTATATCGTGAATCAGAGGAACAACACCCGCCCCAATCATTATATTTACTGCCATACGACTGCGCTTCACCGTTCGGGAATCAATAGCCGAAACAATGCTCGGCTTCGCCAATGGATTCGTCGATTATATCCATGCACTTTGCGGCGACATCCACATCCATGACTATCGGCGGGCTCATACGCAGGATATGACCCGCAGGTATCCAGGCCAGGCCCTTCCCGAACGCGCTTTTATAGACGAATGTCCCGGCTTCCCCGAACGGCTCCTTCGTTCCCCGGTCTTTTACAAGCTCCACTCCCATGAGGCATCCTTTGCAGCGAACATCGCCCACAATCGGATGCTCATCTTTCATCCGGGCGAGCCGCTCAACAAAGAATTCCTCGAGCCTGACCGCGTTTTCAAGAAGGCCCTCTTCCTCAATTGCCTCGATCGAGGCGAGCGCAGCGGCACAGGCCATGGGATTGCCGCCGTAACTTGTCGATGCGCTGATGGCTTCGAGCGCTTCTCCATACTCCTTTCTGACCACCATTGCGGTCACTGGGAAGCCGTTGCCGAATCCCTTGCCGAGTGTCACCACATCGGGAATAACATCCCAGTGCTCCATTGCCAGGTATGTTCCCGTGCGGCCCATCGAGGTGAGGACTTCATCCGCGAACAGGAGGATACTCCTCTCGTCGCACCACGTTCTGAGTTTCGGAAAGAAATCCTCGGGCGGAAAGATCGAACCCGCCCATCCCTGGATCGGTTCCAGAACGATAGCGGCGACCTGACCGGTTGTGGCCTCAACAAGAAATTCATCATAGTAGGCGAGGTAGGCCTCGGTATCGACCGAGCCGTCGGGTCTCGTGAACAGGGGACGGTAGGTGTTCGGACGGGGAAGCATGTAAAACCCGGGCGCCCGTGCAGGTCCGTTAACTGACTTCATCCGCGCCAGGCTGACTGCATGGCCGGTTTTTCCATGGAAATCACCGAAACACGAGAGGAATTCGTGTTTCCCTGTCGCTGCACGGCAGACCCGAAGGCCCGCTTCGACCGCAGTCGTTCCGCTGTCATAAAGCTGCACCGTTGAAAGGTCACCGGGAAGGATATCCCTGAGTTTCTCAAGAAGCCTGAGCTTGACAGGTGTGGTGAAATCATGGCAATTCATGAGTTGTCCGGCGGCTTTCTGAACCGCTTCGGTCACCCGTGGATGGCAGTGTCCGAGCGTTGTGACATATATGCCCGATGAAAAATCGAGGTACACGTTCCCGTCCACATCAGTGAGTGTGCATCCGTATCCCCTTTCAAACACAACCGGGAACAGCCGCACTTGTTCTGAATAGCCCTTCATTATCACCGCGGCTTTCGCATGTATAGCCCGTGATTTCGATCCTGGTACCTCCGGGGTCACTATAGTCGGCACTTTCGAGAGATCGACTTTTGCCCAGTCAATGGTGAAACTCATACAATTGCCTCCCTGATATGTGTTTGTCGCGTAAATGAACGATAAAGATCCCTGTCAATGCCCCTGGTGGTGATCCAGAGGTCGAAATCATCGAGGGTTCCGAACGAAAAATGCCCGTGCTTCCCCACTTTCGTATGATCTGCCAGAAGGATTTTTTTCACACCGCGGCGCAGCATAACCTGGGTCAGACGGGCTTCCGCTATGGTATTCACCAGGCAGGTTCCACGGTCATCAACAGCATCGACTCCCAGAAAAATCGTGTCGAAGGAAAAAAGCTCTATAAGCCGCTCGGTGAGGCTGCCTGAGAGGGAATAGAGTCCGGCATTGTATTCACCACCCAGAATATGCAGGGAGATATTCCTGTTCCGGCTGAGTTCGGAAATCATGGCGATCGAGTTCGTAAAAACCGTGAGCATTCCATGCCCGCCCAGATGGGTGGCAAGATGAAACGTCGTCGAACCGTCATTGATCAGAATGACCTCTCCGGGATGCACCTCGGCGGCGGCAGAGAAGCCTATCGCCTTTTTCAGTTCGAAATTGAGCGCAACCTTGCGGTGATATTCACTTTCAAGTGCCGCCCTGCCTGCCGGCACACACCCGCCGTGTGTCCTGATAACCATCCTGTCATGCGAAAGCCTGTTGAGGTCACGTCTGATGGTCAGAGGCGATACTTCGAGTATCTTCGCAAGATCCTCTACCCGAATCTCCTGCTGCATTGCCCGGAGGAGGGATAGTATTCTGTTCTGACGTTCTTCTGGTTTCACGAATAGCACACTTTTCAGTTATTGCAACGGCTAATAAATATATTAATCCCATACATTTTTTTAAGGCCCCCTTCCTGTCCTACGGACATCCTTCCCCCATAGGGGCAGGATAAACAGCACGGTGGTATGGGCTCTTGCCCCCAATGGGGGAAAGTGGCGCGTCAGCGCCGAAAGGGGGCTTTCCAAACAATACAGTGATATAAGATTTCACTGTTTAAACACCGGGTCAATAATATACACTATATACGGTTTGACAGCAGAAGTATTGAACATAATAATCAATATTATTGAACAATATGAACATTATTGGGGAAGTTGTCAATGGTTTTTTCTTTGCGAAGGATCACTGTTATCGGATTTGAAGACATCCATGTTGGTATATGACCTACCGGATATTATCTTATCAAAACTACCTGCTGCGATGATGTATGTCCGGCTGTATCATGTGATAAAAGATTTACACAAGCGGGAAGCACGATATAATTTGAAACGAAATCTGAACATTTCCGTCCGGGAGCTTGTCGAGCACATCCTCCGTTCGGGCGATCTCGAGCGGTCAGCCTTCAGAACCGGACAACGGAACACACTCGAAGCAATACGCGCCCATCAGAAAATTCAGGCATCGCGGCCCGCAGGATACGACCGTGAGGTGACCGTGTGCCGAAGGTTTGAAACCGAGCGCTTCATCCTCGACATTTCCGGGAGGATCGACGGCGTCATGAGCACACCCGATTCGACCGTTGTCGAGGAAATCAAAACAACGACCGGCGATATCGAAACCCTCGCCCGTGCTGAAAACCCCCTCCACTGGGGCCAGGTGAAATGCTATGCCAGCCTGTATGCGGACGAATGTGGATTCGACCGAATCGTGGCGCAGTTGACCTATTACCATCTCGGAACCGGAGAAATCCATGAGATACAACGGACGTTCAAACGAGAAGAGCTCGAGGAGTTTTTCCGCTCGCTCGTGGAACGGTATCTCGACTGGGCGGAAACCCTCACCGAATGGTACCGTATCAGGGACGATTCAATTGCAGAACTTGTGTTCCCGTTCGAGACTTACCGCGCCGGTCAGAGGGCAATGGCGGCAGCGGTCTATACAGCGATCCGTGATGGCGGCCGTCTGATTCTCCAGGCACCCACCGGAACAGGCAAAACCATGGGCGTCCTGTTCCCGGCCCTGAAAGCACTGGGAGCGGGATTAACCGGGAAGATTTTTTACCTGACCGCGCGGACAACGGGTAAGAGCATTGCAGAACAGACAATCGACATTATCAGGGAGCGGGAACTACGCATCAAATCGCTTGTGTTGACTGCCAGGGAAAAAATCTGCCTTAATCCCGGCGTTTCCTGTTCTGCGGACGAATGCGGGTACGCTCGTGGTTTTTATGACCGTATCAACGATGCGCTCGCCGCCATGTTCAGAATTGATGCGTTCACCCGGGAAGCCATCGAGGATGTGGCTCAGCGGTTCCGGGTCTGTCCGTTCGAACTCTCGCTCGAGCTCGCGCAATGGGCCGACTGCATCATCTGCGACTATAACTATGCATTCGATCCCACAGTCTATCTGCGGCGATTTTTTCTCGAGGATAATAGCGATTTCACATTCCTCGTCGACGAGGCGCACAACCTTCCCGACCGCGCCCGTGAAATGTTTTCGGCAGAGCTCGCAAAACAGCCCGTCCTCGACCTGCGGCGCACTATCGGTCAGGCACTGCCTGAAGTACGCCGATGCCTCGGAACTATCAACACACGTTTCCTCGAATTGAGAAAGTGTTGCGATACACCGGACCGGACGATTTATGGACAGGAAGCCCCTTCATCGCTGTTCATGCCACTGAACAGGTTCATCAGAACAGCCGAAAAGTGGCTCGTTCGTAATATCAGCGCCCCATTCCGTGAAGCACTCATCGACTGGTACTTCGAGGCAAGCGGATTTCTCCGGGTCGCCGAACGTTACGACGACAGCTATGCGACTTTATACGAAAAGGATAGCAGGGACATGAAAGTGAAACTGTTCTGCATCGATCCCGCCGATCAGATGAAAGAGGCGCTCAGCCGGTGCAGATCTGCGGTATTCTTCTCGGCGACCGTGGTACCCACAGATTATTTCAAGCACCTGCTCGGCTGCGGGGACCGCGACAGCGAACTCATGCTGCCCTCGCCGTTTCCCCCGGAACATCTCCGGGTCATAATCGCCAACCGTGTTTCGACGCTTTACAAGCGCCGCGACATGACGAAGCATACTGTCGCCCGGTCAATCGCCGCGTTTATACAGGAACATCGGGGCAATTACCTGGTGTTTTTCCCTTCATACGAGTACCTGACATTGATCCATGACATCGTCGCCGCGGAATTCCCTGGTTTCGAAACAATCGTCCAGGAGCGCGGGATGACGGAAGCCGAACGTGCCGAATTCATCGGACGGTTCTGCCGCGACAATCCCGAAACACTCGCGGGATTCGCCGTCATGGGCGGAGTTTTCGGCGAGGGTATTGACCTCATCGGCGACCGGCTCACCGGTGCGGTAATCGTCGGCGTCGGACTACCCGGAATCTCGCCCGAACGCGAACTCATCAGGGATTACTTCGCCCGCATTCTGAACGCAGGGTTCGAATACGCTTATCTTTACCCGGGAATGAACCGTGTCCTTCAGGCCGCTGGACGGGTGATCCGTTCCGAAACAGACCGCGGGGCAATCCTCCTCATCGATGAGAGGTTCGGTACGGCACGGTATGTGTCCCTGTTTCCACGGGAATGGGAAACGGTCCATGTGCATGACGAAGAAGAGTTACGGAACGTCATGGATATTTTCTGGAGAGGAGCCAAATCACTTTCTTCTTGACAAAATATGAAATTATTTATACCTTATTTTGTCACAATGTGTAACCAGTTACGATTTATCAGCCGTATCACAATCACCCTGTTCGTCCTTGTGAGATCGTGCGATGTCGGCTCCGTTAGCCGAGCTTGATGTGCTCATCATCGACTGCCAAGCCACACAAGCCTATCCTGCGGGCGGAAACCTTCTGGAGATCGGCTGGGCCCATACGCGGGCACTGAAACGCTGTACCGGAAACACTCCTCCCCTCACGATCGAAACAGCCCTCATCGCCTGTCCGACAGAGAATCTTTCACGGAAGGTGAGCCGGCTGACCGGCATCAGCCCTGATGACCTTGCAGGTGCACATGAGCCCGGCGATATCTGGAAAAGACTTACCGGGGCGGCTCAGAAATGTGCGGTTGAAGACCGTTCCGGCATCTGTACCGCTGTTATCCACTTCGCACGGTTCGAGGAGCCCTATCTGAGGAAGCTCCACACCCTTTATGGCGGCGACAGGCCGTTTCCGTTCAGAATCATCTGTACGCACGAAATCGCGAAGCGCATGTTCCCTGACCTGCCCCGGCGCGGACTCAGGGCGGTTGCCGGTTATTTCGGCTGGTCAGTCGCAGAGCTGAGACGGAGTTCCCACCATATAGCCGCCACGGCGTTCATCTGGCGGCGGATGGTCGAACTGCTCGAGGCAGACTACGATGTACGGACACTCGACGAACTTCTTTACTGGCTCGACCACACGCCTGGTCTGTCTAAAACCGGCAGAGCCTATCCCATGGAACGCGCCGACAGGCTGGGTCTTCCCGACAAACCGGGTGTATACCGCATGCTCCGTTCCAACGGCGATGTCCTGTATGTCGGGAAAGCGTCATCCCTTAAAAAGCGGGTCAACAGTTATTTCCAGAAACGGAACAGCCATCCGGAACATATCCTCGAGATGCTCACCCAGGCGCACTCGCTGGATATCACAGTCACCCGTTCGTCGCTGGAAGCTGCGCTGCTCGAATCCGACGAGATCAAACGGCTCTCCCCTCCCTATAACGTCTCGCTCCGCGAACACGACCGTTCGCTCTGGTTTTACTCCCCTGACCTGATCAACCACTCGACAGACGCTGACGAACGCCATACCATCGGCCCAGTCCCCTGCCATGAAAAACTTGACACACTGGCGGTCATCAGGGACCTCGCTGATCACACTGAAAGACACGCTGAAGCTTTCGACGGCTCGATACCGTCCCGTGCGCTGGGGATTCCCGTCGAATACGCGCCAGACGGTGAAATTTTCCAGGCGGGATTCTATCTGTTCATGGCCCGACATGCTGAGTTTTTCTCCGGCAGAACAGGTATCGGTGGTGTTGTCCGCCTCGGTGCGCATCTCGAGCGCAGGCACCTTGCCGAAGTAGAGATCAGTGAATCCCCTCATGAGCCCCCTGAAGGCAGTGACGACATGGATGAGAAACTATCGACTACGCCCGATGAAGCGCGGACATGGACTCCGGAATCTGTCGCGGAAGGGCTGGAACGGACTGTCAGGCATTGTGCACTCCTGATCCGGCGTGCCCGCTGGTTCTGCCTCCTGAGCGAGTCGGTCCTCTCGTGGCGCCCCCCTCAGTCAGACAGAGGCTTGATACATATCTTACGTATAAGGAACGGCGCCATTGTCCACCGTGGAAATCTGGCGGAAGGGGAAAAAACACCGGCGCCCGATGGTCCGACTGACTGCGCTCTCCGACGAAGACACTTTGATGTGGCGACGTATGACCGTATGCGTGTCCTGACCACCGAACTCAGGCGTCTGGTCGCCCAGGGAAGAGATATCGAACTCAGTCTGAGCGCTTCCCGCACATTGAAACAGCATCATTTGGAGAGGATTCTCGGATGGGTATGATCCGCGTCCTGTTCATCGCCGACACTCATCTGGGATTCGACTTCCCGTTCCGGGACAGTATCGAGCGACGTCGGCGGGGGCCTGATTTCTTCGCCAATTACAAACGCGCTCTCGAACCGGCCCGTAACGGCACTGTGGATTGTGTGGTGCATGGCGGTGATATCCTGTTCCGCAGCAAAGTCCCCGCATGTCTCGCCGAACTGGCTTTCGCCCCCCTCAGGGAAATCGCCGGGCGCGGAACACCCGTGCTCATCGTTCCGGGAAACCACGAGCGTTCGTCCATACCGTTCGGCCTGCTCGCCAGCCATCCCCTCATCCACATATTCGATGAGCCGAAAACGTTCCTGATCGGGTCCAACGGGACAACCGCCGCGTTCTCCGGGTTTCCGTATATCCGCGACAACATCCGCGCTCATTTTCCTTATATGCTCGAACGCACGGGCTGGCGTGGAGTCGATGCCGATGTACGGATTCTCTGTATTCACCACTGTATCGAGGGCGCGACAGTCGGTTCACGTCATTACACGTTCCGCTCGAAGGACGACGTTATCAAAAGCAGGGACATCCCCGCAGGGTTCGATGCGGTGCTTTCCGGGCACATCCACCGTCACCAGGTCCTGACCGCCGACCTCAGCGGGCAGCCGCTCGCCGCGCCGGTTTATTACGCCGGATCGGTCGAACGGACATCGTTCGCGGAAAAGGATGAACCAAAAGGATACCTCACCTTCGAGTTCGAACCGGATGGCTCACCGGAACGCTCTGTCAACAACTGGCGGTTTCACGAACTCCCCGCGCGGCCGATGGTCGAAATTACCGTCGAGCCGGACGGGAAAGGTTACGGCGACATGGTCGAACACCTCTCGCGCACCTTCGGGAGCCTCCACCCGGACAGCGTGGTCAGAATCGTCGTCAGGGGCGATATCCCGGATGACCTTCAGCCGGTTTTTGCCGCCATGGCTGTCAGGTCGCTCGCCCCCCCGACCATGAATGTGAGCATCGTGCCGGTTGCATACAGGAAACAGGGGCGGATATGAGGACGATGAGCGGATTCTGTGATGTCGGTTTCGGCCGGTATATTGTGAACATATTATAAAATGTAATTGTCTTACAAAGATTAATTCGTATTTTATTATAAAATTTGCTTTTGAGCAGAAGCTCATTCTAAACATGGTAGGGTATCTCAATTCATAGAGGGACTTCCCAAAAATAATGGATATTATACCTATTGGGGGAGTTAATAATCCTCATTCACGAGGTGTGTTATGATTGGTACGATAGACAAGACAGACTTATATAAAATAGCATGGGCTCTGGAAATCCTCGATAAGCGGGGCTATTTTCATTTTATCCGTCGTTCTGCTCAGATGTTTTCCAACTATGAGTTTATCTTTCATATTGAAAAACGGGTCACAATACCCGTTGAGATACCCGTTGATTTTTTGACAGGTGTTGTACCGTTTACTTTCAAAGGACCGGATACGGAAACATGTATACCCGGTAAATGTACAATTGCACGGATAGACAACAAAGGATTGACGCTGTTCCCGGTAAAATTGTGCGAAAACGTTTCCGATGCTGAAGCTCAAGAGGGATACAAAGAATTTAAAATGAACTATTTGAGCTTATATGATAACATACTTGATATAATTGATAATGAAAATGAAAATGAAAATGAAAAATTACAATATCTTGAGGAACCCTATAAAGAAGTAATAGCTTATAAGAATATTACTGGTTCGTCATTTATGAACTTAATTAAACCGGTTGAAACACCTTCTTTACCTGTTGAAGATGCCATTGAATTGCATCCGGGCATGTTCTATTTGAATAATGAATACGTTGCAACACAGTACACTGGGGGGATGTGGAATATTCTTGATATAATTGATATGGCATGTTTTGATGAAAGAGAGGCAAGAGAATTCAAATTATATGGCTTTGAAGATGAACTAAATTTGCTAAACGAAGTTTTACACAACTCAAATCATTCTTTATATATCGAAGCTCATATATTATTTGAGGGAGAACCAGATTTCGAACCTATTCTTAAACTTGGTTGGATACCAATTGATCTCATAAACAGGGAACATCGAGGAATTCACAACGGGATTTACAGTCCAATCGGCAAATCTAAGTTTATCGCTGGGCTTGACATCACATTGCCCATAAAAGAATATCTCGAAAGAATTAATCGTTATATAGAAACCCTCCCACTTTTTGAACAAAAACAGGGAGTCATCAAACACATAGTGTCAATGTTTCAAGAAAAAGGATACTTAGAAGGATTAGCAATTGACGGTTTTTCGACTGAAGAAATAGCTCAAGCTTTCCGTGCTTTCACGGAAACATTTAAAGAATTAGTAAAAGAAGAAAAGGAACATCATCAAAGAGATGAAGCGGCTCATATTCAACAAAAAGAGTTTATGAATCGCTGGAGACAACAATTACCAGCTTTTCTTAACGAATTGGATAAAGAACACCGAATTCGTTATATAAAAATAATTAAAAATATATGCGAACTTACAATTCCAGTAACCCAAGAAGATTCTGGTCTCTATAAAAATATCATTACAGATTTTGGAACATTGGCAGGAAATATTATACAATCTATCATAAAACCTCGAAAATCAATAAATGTTACAATTTCTAACCTCGCCGATAATCAAGAAATTTTATCAATACTCGAAAAAAAGCTGCCAGCAACGGATTTAGATCACGTAAAGGAATTCAGCAGAAATCAAGGGCCTTTTTTCAACAAAGTAAGGCATCCTGATATACCAGTGTCATTCAATGAATTTTATTCATTTATAAAAGAAACTCAAGCTGTTCTTGAATTATTTATGAAAAACAAATAATTTACACCCCACGATTTTGATATGATGGTGAACGTTGGTTATACTATATAATCTGGGGGGAATTCGACAACATATTGTTTTGACATAGGGTATGTCGGTTTTAAAAAAGGGGAATTGAATAATGTATAAGGAGATTATTGATCGTTTAATAAAAATTGGGAATGTTCGTAAACCAGATAATCAATTATTCATTGATAATCTGAAACAAATAATGTTAGAAATATCTATACATGATTTTTTATCTACTCCTTGGCCAAGACATGATACTTATATTGTATCATTATCGGCTGATGAACTGATTGATTTACTGAAATCCATGGTAATTCTTGAGAATTTTATTTACGCAGATGGGAATACTAGTTCATGTTCAGCTTCAATCTTTATATTTCAGTTGTTAAGAGAGAAGGATTATGAGTTAAGTTTGATTGCGTTAGATTGGATTATTAAGTATTCAAATAGTAGATATCTCCCTTTTGGATCATGGTTACGAAATCCATTTTTAACGTTTAGAAAAAGAAAAGATAGAACGTTAGATACCTATATTGAAGTTTTGGCGAAAAAAAGAGAAATTCGAAGAAAAAAAGCTAAAGATCATGAAACACTGATGGAACAACAACAAGTTGTATCACAGAAATTTAAAAAACATAAAAAGGAAAAATCACATTTAAAAAAAGATAGCGCAGATAAACACAGGATAGAAATTCTAAATAAAATGAATGAAATGAGTTATACTGAAAAAATGATTTTTATTGCTCAGGGAAAATACTCGGTGGATTTTTATCCTGTTTCACTATCGTATATACCACAAAATGAATTAAAAGTATTAGACGATAATACATTAGATTTACTATTAGATAAATTACAAAAAACCGATATTTCTGAATGGATTACTCTAAAAAATCTTATTGTTAATGAAATTAGGATAAGAAGCTCGATGTAGTGTTGATATGGAAATTCGATGAATTTTATTCATTCATAAAAGAGACTCAAGCTGTTCTTGAATTATTCGTGAAAAATAAGCGAAGATTCGCTTAAATCCTTTCACAGCTTTCACTTAAAGTATATCAACCTTCTCCATCTGTAACCATTATGAACGACACCTCTGGATAGCTGCGAGGTATCGCCCTTTAAACACTCACCCCTGCCCTTTTAAGGCGACCCCTCTCTCGCATGCGAAAGAGGGACTTCGTGTCGAAAAAGACTAATGCACCAAAAATTCCCTTGAGGCAAGTGGAAAAATCCGGTGATAGGTGATTCATGCGGAGAGTCGAGTAGTCTTATTTTTATAAGAGCGTTTCAGACTGATGTCACCGTCCCGCCTTCCGGCTTTCCGGGAGGAGCCATGTCAGGGGATTCTGCGGTTTATCGCTTTTCAGCACTTCAAACACGACCCGGGAAGAAGTTTCATCGACCAGACCCGTGTTTCCGGCAAGTCCGATAACCGTCCCGGCCGTGACAACCTGGTCTATGTTGACAAGAATATCGGATAGATGACCATAGATCGTGTAATAGTCGGGAGGGTGGTGAATCATCACAAAATTGCCGTAACCCCGGAAAAACTGCGTCATCACCACCTGACCGTCAGCAATGGTACAGACCGGTTCGCCGTATTTTGCCGAGATTTCTATACCACGGTTGTTCGTAGCCGTTTTGGTGCGGGAATCGACATTTTTCCCGAAGGTGCTAACTATCCTGCCGGGCACCGGCCAGGAAAGCTTTCCCCGGTACCGTGCAAGATCATATCCCGCCAGGGAAGGCGGAAGCGGTTTTTTCAACCGTTCACGTTCACGGATAGCCTCATTGAACCGTTCCTGGGTTTTCCGAAGGTCCTCCTGGTACTGCGTGTTCCGGGTAACCTGGAGCTCTTCGTCCTGCTGTATCTCTTTGAGAAGCACACGTTTATTATTACGGGCTGAAGCGAGGGTGTTCTCCTCGCGTTTCCGCGCCTTTGCCAATTCCATGTTGGCAAGAAGCCCCTCCTGGAGGGTTTTCATGGACGACCCGATCTCCTCAAGTTGAACACGCATATCCTCGAGCATGTCAAAATCGGACATGGCGAGGATTTTCAGCATTTTCAGGCCACGTTGAAGCGATGAAACAGATGCGGCGGTGAAAAAGGTGCTGAGCGGCGATATCTTCTGGCGTTTATACATCGCCCTGAGCTTTTGGGCATACAGATCGGATCTGCTTTCAAAGATTTCGACCGCCTGGTTGTACCTATTTTCCGAAGAGACAATTCTTCCCTGGATGGATTTCTGCTCGCTGTTGATGGTTATCAGATTGTTATGAACCGCCGCGATTTTCTTTTCCGACAGGTCGATTTCCGCAAGCACCTGTTTTTTGTAAGATTTTATTTTTTTGAGTTTTATTTCACCTTTATCGAGGTCTTTTTTTACTTTTTCCATATCCTGTTCTATTTTTTTTATCCGTTCCATTATATCCTTGTCCTGAACAAGTCCGGTGGTGGGAAGGCTTAATGTCATCACAGTGCACAATACCAGAAGTATCAGGAAAACCCGGAATCGCTCAGCTCTCATATCGTCCTCCTGACCGCGATAAAACTGCCCAGGACGCCCAGGACACCTCCGACCGGTATCATAATGTCCACAATCCATGAATACGATATGTATCCGGAGTACTCAAAGCCGAGCATGAACCGGTAGACATCGAGGTCCGTGAACATATAATGAACCCATAAATACAGTCCATAGAAAAGGGCAAATGAGAGAAATCCGGAAATAAGCCCCTGGATCAATCCCTCATAATAAAACGGCCGCCTGATGAAACCTGTCGTTGCGCCAACGAGTTTCATGATGTCAATGGCTTCTTTCCGTGCTATCACCGTGAGTGTAATCGTATTCGAAATAACGAGGATACAGGCGGTTACGATGATGGTAAAGAGAACGGCCTCGACAAGGGCGAATATGAGGATAAATATGTCGAGTTTCGAAACCCACTCACTGCCATAATCGACCGATTCGATACCTGAAACTCCATTCAGCCGGTCTGCGAGGCGTTTCATATCCTCGGAGGCCCGGTGCTTTTCCGCCATGGTGACTATAATCGAACGGGGAAGGGGATTTGTTTCGAGCGATGACAGGAGGTCGCTTCCGAACATCCGCTCGAACTCCCGTGCCGCATCCTCCTTGCTGACTATCCGGGTGGACTGGACATCGCTCATTGACGAAATCGTTTCATCGAGGGCCAGCATATCACCATCGGAAAGCTCATCGGTGAGATAAACGGTGACTTCTTCGCTGCCCCTGATCTTATTGACTATTCCGGTGGCATAAAGGGTCAAAAGAGACACGATACCGATCATGATCAGGGCGAGGGTGATCGTCAGTATGGAGATAAGGGTCATATACCGGGTCCGTATCATACCCTGGACTGCCTCTTTTAAGGCATACAAATCAGCCCAACCTCCCGCCGGTAATGTTTATGACTCGTGTTGATTTCTTTCCCGCGAATTCATTCTTGTGTGTCGCCATGAGCACTGCGGTTCCGGAATGATTGATCTGGGTGAGCAACTCAAGAATCGCCGAGGAATTGTCTTTGTCGAGGTTGCCGGTTGGCTCGTCGGCAAGCAGAATGAACGGTTCGAGGACTATGGCGCGGGCAATGGCGACACGCTGGCATTCACCACCCGAAAGGTCCGCAGGGTAATGTCCCAGCCTGTGGGCCATGCCGACTGTGTTCAGCGCCTGAAGGGCTTTCTGTTTGACGATTTTGCGTTTGGCTCCGGTAACTTCCAGGGCGAATGCGACGTTTTCAAACGCGGTTTTATCCTTCAGGAGTTTGTAATCCTGGAAAATAAAGCCGATTGATCTCCTCAGAAACGGCACTTTCCGCTGGGGAATCCGTACGGTCTCCTGTCCCTGGACGAAGACTTTACCCATCGTGGGCATAATATCGCAGTGAATCAGCTTCAGGATCGAACTTTTACCAGCACCCGAAGGTCCGAGAAGGAAGACAAACTCACCCTTTTCAACCTGAAAACTGACATCTTCGATTATCGTGGTTCTGTTCAGTACGAGGCTGACATTTTCGAGTCTGATCATGAATCCATTCCGGTGTTTATCAGCGTTGCGGGTGATTAACTTTCCTTTTTACGAAGAACGAAATGAACGCGCTCCGAATCTTCTGAGCCGGGTATGAACGTCATATCATCGAATATCCCCACCGTCTCAAAGAGGGGATGGGCGATCATCGCTTTCACTTCGTCGAGGTAATAGATTTTTTGCAGATGCTTTTCGGTATATGTTTTCCCGTTCTCCTCGATGACGAAGGAATTTTCCTGGATACGTAACCTGCTGTGAAAACGGCATTTACGGCGGTAGGTCACGGAACCGATTTCTTCGCTCAAAGTTTTTTGGGAAAAAAACATGAGTGAATTTTTCAGGGTACATATATCGAACACAAACAAACCGCCGCCGCGTAAAACACCAGCCACTTCCCCGATTGCACGGACGAAAATGGCGGGATCTGAGATATAATTGATGGAATCGTACAGGCAGAGCACCCCATCGAACATACCGCTCACCGGTAAAGCGGTGATGTCCGCGGCAAACAGGCGGACCGGACGGCTCTCACCCCTGATTTTGTCGGCGGCGACGAAAAGCATGTCCGGTGACAGATCCATGCCGGTCATGCAGTACCCGTACTTTTTCTGGAGAATAATGGAGAGGCTGCCTGTTCCGCAGGCTGTTTCGAGGACAGTGCGAATGTTTGTTCCATACCGCTCGAATATAAGGGATATATAGCGAGCCCAATATTCATAGTCCACATGATCCATGATCCGGTCATAAATACCGGCAAGCCTGGAATAAGGCTTATGCGATATCAAGAATATTCATCCTCCTGTGCCGTGTTCAGAATACCGGAATACAACGGATAGGGGTCCCGGGACCCTGCATTATCCGGAAAAACGACAAATACTCAAACACCCGGTTTTCCGTTCCGCTAACAGTCCAAAGGATGATACTATTCGAGGCGGATATCTATATACGATTCTGCTTTCAGCTTATTGAGAATACGGTCAAGCTCTTTCATGTTCTTCTGCTGCGTGACCATCTGGCGGATATAATTGTAATCGTTCTTCATATTCAGGGAATGAGCCGGCCGGTAATCATCGAGTTTGAGAATATGATATCCCCACTGGCTTGGAAACGGCTCGGATATGTCACCGACCTTCATCTTTTCCGCCACATCGAAAAACACCGGGATACCCACATCCCTGGTCAGCCACTGGAGCTTCCCGCCCAGTGTGTTCGAATTTTCATCCTCCGAATACTGTATCGCCATATTCTCGAATGTCGCGGTGCCGGCAAGAATATCGGCACGTATCTTCCGGAGCTTTTCGATAATGACCCTGGTGTCTTCCTCGTCGGGTTTGAGAAGCAATACGATATGACGGGCACGCACCTTATCACCCTTGATTTCCTCG